>Ga0181589_10000859_pt1 | contig 22769 bp, 15 predicted proteins | sample 071ome_25_FD_132444 | JGI IMG/M metagenome (GOLD analysis project Ga0181589, IMG submission 132444) | Coastal salt marsh microbial communities from the Groves Creek Marsh, Skidaway Island, Georgia - 071410BT metaG (megahit assembly) | ecosystem: Environmental > Aquatic > Marine > Intertidal...
GCCAGATGGCAGCTACTCCACAAAATATTATGACCTGTGCTAACTTTGTACATGATATTTTTAAACTTGGTGCGTACACAAATCGAACATGTGGAATGCATGCTCATTTTGGTTTAGGACCAATCACTAAAATGAGCACAGTAGACACTAGTTGGGTAACTGTAATGATGTTAACCAGCCCATTGTTTGAACAGCTCTATACAACCTATAAAGGACAAAACCTTTATGACAACGATTATGCTAGTGTACAAACAGTAAAAGATAGTGTCGACGAAATTGTACACATGGCGCAAGAAATGAAAGGGGAAGGCGAAGATAAAGAGGAAATAGTCGAATATCTATTTAATAATTTATTTAGGCGAGATGAATTTGAAAAATATTCTGCACTTTTTCCACACGGTCAAGGCACATTAGAATGGCGAGGATTGCGTGGTGTTTTAAATGCTAAACGTCAAGATATCAATTATGAAACTATCTTAGGGTTTTTTAAACTTGCCCTTAATTTTGCTAGAACAATTAAAATGTTGATCAATAAATTTGATGAACTTTCTATAGCTGGGGTAAAGATGAAAGATTTGCAAGAGTATGGTGCAAGATATGGTTTAGAGCAACAAAAAGAAACAAAATCAAATATTATACCATATATTAAAACATCAGGCTTAAACAAAGGAATGGAAAAAATATTTATTACATACTTTGCAAAGCAATTAAAACAACCTAAATACAAAAGAGAATATTGGAATAGGGCAAAAAGCGTTTTCAAAAACGATTTACGAGCGGCTGCACCTTCCTTAAACTATATCTATGATAGATTTAACCAATATGGATTATCTATAAAAGAAGATTACCTTGTATCAGCTGAATTCCCTATAGTTGTTAAAGAATTCATTCGAAAAGAAGATATTGTTATTGACGACGAGTGGCGTAAGGCTAGAGATTTAGGTGTAAGGTTAAGGGCTGTCTTTAAACATTGTAATTTGATTGCCAAATACATGCCTTACTTTGGAGATCACGGCAGGATGCTTTTCGGTTCGATTATAGACGATTCAAACAAAATAATTGTAAAAGACGAAAAAGATTATCAAAAGCTAGACTCGGAGCTTGCTATGGTAACACCAAGAAATAGATCGTTTATGGATGTAAGGAGGAATGTAGAAATAGATCCGTCAAAGTTTACTGATATCTAAAGCACTGCTAGCTGGCAAATCCCATACTGCTTTCCGTTCTTGACCTTTTCTCTGTGCAAATCTCTTTGCATCACAATTTCCGCAAACATGAAAGACATTATTATTAATTCTATTAGGATCCATTTTTCCTCGCAATCTTTTAAAAATTTCATTACAACAATCGCAACGAAAAATAAGTTCTGTACTATTTCTATAATATTTGTGTTCTAGCCCTGCTTTAGATTTTCTACTAAATTGGGTTTTTTGTATGTGCTCGCCTATAAACATATAAGTATTTACTACATTAAGATTATAAAATTTATACATAAATACATTCATAAGAGGTAAACATGTCTTTCGTAATTATTACTCAAAACGCTAAAGAAAAAATTAATCAACTATGCAAAGAAAATAATGTATTTGCCATCACACTTAATCTAAAAGGTGGAGGTTGTGCAGGATATCAATATGACTGGGGAGTTACTGATACTCCAACAAGACATGACGAAGTAATTAGTACAGGAGATGGAAATTTAGCAATAGGTAAAAAAAGCATGCTTTTTTTGATGGGTACAGAAATAGATTATGTAACAAGTATAGTAGGTTCTAATTTTGATATAAGAAACCCCAACGCAAAATCTAGTTGTGGGTGCGGCACAAGTGTAAGCTTTGATGTTAGTACCTTACCAACAAATGATAAACCAAGGTTTGAGCCGACCTGGTAATTAATTAGGAGTATTGATAAATGGCACGAAGAGAAGTTAATATCGGTATTGAAGGAAATGATGGTACTGGTGATAGTATTAGAGAATCATTTAGAAAAGTTAATGAAAATTTTCAAGAACTATATGCTGTTTTTGGTATAGGTGGTAGAATAAGTTTTACTATTTTAGACGATACTCCTGACGTATTAACTCCTAATACTGTATCTCTTGTAAACCAAGCAGGAACTGGTATTTTATTATCAGCACTTGCAAGTGATTCTGAGCTAGATGCCCAACTTTCTGATACAATACAATTTGATTACAGTGTTCCAGGTAAATTAATTCTTACCACATCTTTTAAAGAAGTTGCAGACGATCTTTCACCGGCATTAGCTGGACCATTATATGCCGCTAATTGGGCTATAGCCGGTGTTGACATTTCTGAAAATGCTGCAGAACAAGTTAATTTAGCGCATCAAGGCGTAAATGACATCACAATTAATGATCTTGTAATTACTAAAGGATATGCAGACGGACGCTATGTATCAGCCGATGTACCTTTACGTACTAGACCCGAACCAACTGGAAATTTACATTACAGTTTAATTATAACAAGATATAATAATTTTGCAGTAGAGATAGAATCACATTACAACGAAAATCAAGAATTAATTAACACAGGCCATGGATTAGATTCAAGCTTAAACGGAAGTCCTTACGTTTTTGTGGCAGAAGATAGAGATCCAGAAGGTGGATTATTATTTTCTAATACAACTTATTATATTAGAGTAGTAAATGATACTACATTATGGTTATACACAGAAGGTAATAAACAATATTCAACAACAGGAAGTGCAGTTGATGCAGAAACATTTAAATTAAATGTAAGTGGAACTATTGCTATTGATGACAAACACATATTAAGAGACGCTACATATGATCCTGATTTAGCAGGTAATTTTTTATCTGACATTACAATGCCTAGGAATGCAATTGTAAGACGACAAGGAGATACAATGACTGGTACTTTGTATCTTAGCGATCACCCAGGCGAACTTGCAGGCCAAGGATACCCAAATGGAATAGTTGACATGCAAGCAGCAACAAAATTTTATGTAGACAACACATCTTATAGTTCTCCAGAAGTTTTGTTTGTAAGCACACAAGGCGATGATACTATGAAAAGTGTTCCTCCCGGAAAAGAAGGAACATCATTTACATATGCTTTTAAAACTATTAATGCTGCAGCTAGACGAGCAGAAGAATTAATTAGGGCAGGTACAGCAGTTCCTGGACCATATATGCAGCAATTAACTTATACTATAGGCGGAAATATAATAGAGAGCGTTGTAATGAAAGCTCAGATTGAAAGTCCGTCTAACACTCAGGCAAGATTTTTGTTAGAAAGCAATAGACTTTATTTACAAGAAAGTATAATAGGATTTGTAAATTACACCTTTCCAACTTTTGATTACAACATAGATCTATGTAAAAGAGATGTAGGTCTATTAATCGATGCAATAGCAATAGATATTAACAGAGGCATAAATGCAAATTATTTAACAAGACAAGCTGCTGAAAGATATTATGCATCAAGTAGTGGAAGAAGGGCAATTACTGTTCAAAAGTCAGAAACCCTTGCTGCTATTGCTGAAGCAAAAGAAATAACCAGAACCTTATTAACAAATGATTTATATCAAAAACAAGAAATTACAGCAATCACGAGAGATCAACCTGCTAGAGTAACGACAGCAGGAAATCATGGATGGAACAACGGAAATCAAGTTATTATTAAAAATGTTGCTGGAATGTTAGAGATTGAAGGCAAAAAAGCATGGATTAAGAAATTTTCGGAAAATTCATTCGAACTTTATGATAACCCAGAATTAACATTACCATTTAACACAGAAACTTTTACAGGTTACACAACTGGTGGTGTTGTAGGTTTACTCTACACATTTGACGAAGAACAATATTTTGATGACGGTATCGTTTTAATTGAAAATATTACACAAACTGATCCAGTAAGAATCACTACAAAAACTTTCCACTTTTTATCTAATGATGATTCTATACAGGTAAACAGTGTTTCAACTATGACAACATTAAACACTGGAGAATATTACGCAAAAAAGATAGACGATTATACCCTAGATTTATATACCGCACCAACAACCACTGGGATAAAAATTACAGACATACAATTAAGTAATCCTGTTAAAATCACAACAGAAATCCCGCATGGTTACGGCAATAATGCATATGTTACAATTACGCTAGTAAGTGGAAGTACAGAACTTAACCAAAACCAATTTTATGTGGTACCCGACGGAAGTGATACCCAAGTATTGTATTTGTATTATAATATAAGCGTACCTGTAGACGGAGCTGCTATCAGTCCTTATGTTGCTGGTGGTGAAATTACACAAAATAGCTTTGACGGTACAGGATTACCTCCGTACATAGACCCCTCAACAAATGTACCAGGCGGTGGTAATATTACGAAAGATAGTGATGCATCTATTGCAGCCATTACAGCAATTGATGAAAAATGGGACTTAGTTACAACAATTTTACGCGATGGTATTGATGCCGGTACAAATATTGCCTACGGAAGCACATACAAAATTGCTCTAACCAACGGCAGTAAAAGTTTCTTAGATCAAACAAATCCTGCAAATACTGATGCTTTACCTGGAAAAGTTATAAGGGGACGTAGATCAGAAGCAATAGGACAAATTGTAGGATTTACAAATGATAATTCTGTAGATGGAGGTATTGATCCCGTTACAGGTAATCAAGAACCTAATCCTACTACTTTCCAAATGCATTTATTATCAGCAAAAGACTTTGAAATAGGAGAACCTATAGAATTTGGAAATTTTGTTAAGAAAAAAGAAGTTGTTATTAGAATAGAAGCCGGAAATTATTACGAAGACTATCCTATTAGATTAATGAATAATGTATCATTAAAAGGTGATGAGTTTAGACGTGTAATTATAAATCCAAAAACCGAAACTAATTCTAACTGGTCTAGAACAAGTCAGAGCAAATGGGCAAGACAATACTTTTATAGAGATAATGAATTTGACGGATTAACAGTTGCAAGAGGAGGAACTGATTTTAGAAATCAAGAAGGCTTTGCCCAAGGAAAATTTGGATATCACTACTTAGTTGATCCTAATAAACCTATTAATATAGGACCTACAGTTACCAATGTTGGTGGATATACCAATGCAGCAAATATTATTTTAGCCAACAAAGATTATTTGCGAGAAGAAACTCTACGCTATATAGATTCGTTATTTCCAGCTTTAAATTATAATAGAGAGAAGTCAAAAAGAGATACAGGCATTATTATCGATAGCATAGTAAATGATTTAGTCATAGGCGGGGAAGAACGTGCTTTAGAAACACAAGGTGCGTTCCAACAATTAAATTATTCCCTTTCAAATAATGTCGAAAGTACGTACGATGCTGTTACTGCAAATTATGATTATACAACAGGTATTTTGGTCATAGATATAGGAGCCCATACTTTAACACAAAATGATTATATAAAGTTAAGAACAGAAAGTTTAACATTTACCTGTGCAAGTGATGGTAATACAACTCCTTATGCTTATCCAAGAGAATCAGATCCTGCATGGAACACCCAGCTAGAAATTATTTCTATTACAACAAATACAATCACTGTTAATGTAGGTCTTCCTCCTCCAGGTAGTACTGGAGATTCGCCACATACTTTTGTAAGCGCATTAGCTGAGACTGTGTTAGTTACGCCTAATACTACGCAATTAGATACCATTAGTCAAGAAGTTGCATGTTCAAACGCTATACTAAATTTACCTGTTTTAATTGCGGATCTATTAGAAGGAAGAATACCAGACCATACAATTATAGATTCTAGTTACACCCCTACTGATGCTGCTTATACTCCTTTTACAGGTAATTTAGACATTACAATTCCTGGTCATGATCTTGATCAAGAAGATTACATAGAAATATTACAAGATGGAATTACATTTACTTGTGCAAGTGACGGTAATACAGTTCCTTATTCTTATCCAAGGCCTACTGATCCTGCATACAAAGCAAAGCTAAGAATTACTCAAGTAGTAGGAGATGTAATTTCAGTTAATGTTGGTGTTAGTCCAGAAACTAGTATTCATACATTTGTTTCTGCTACATCAGGATGTATAACTAAAGGATTATATGAAGCAGGTTTAGCCGTTGTTACCGATATAGAACCAGTTAATTTATTAAATGGAATTGGCGAAACTGGCAGTATTATTATCGTGTCTGAATTAATTGCAAAAATAAACTTTGCATTTAATCCAGATTACAATCCACCGTTAAGAAACGATCAAATGGATATGTTCTTAATGTCTGATACTACTATAGTTAGAAACGTGTCTGCTCGTGGCCATGGAGGCTTTATGTGTGTACTAGATCCAGAAGGCCAAGTTTTAACTAAATCTCCCTATATACAAACTGCAAGTAGTTTTTCTAAGAGCATTGGAGAAAAAGTTTTTGCAGGAGGAATGTTTGTAGATGCTTATGTAGGTAATCTTCCTACAAACATTTTAAGTAAAACAAACAATTTTATTATATCAGTTCAGAGTAACGTCGGAGAAGGCTTACGATTAAGACCTCCACAACTACCCTGCCCATTTTATGTAGAAGGTAGACGATACCAAGTAAACGCAATATCTGATTATGATAGTGGTCAAGGAACAGCAATACTATACCTTGATGCAAATAGTAATGATAGAATTGGATATGACGAAACACAATTTACTGATGGACTTGTTGCTAGAGAAGTTTTCTTACAAACTGCTGGTAATAGATCTATTTTAGCAAACGACTTTACACAAATAAATGACTTAGGATACGGTTTAGTTTGTGTTAACGCTGCGTTCTCCGAGCAAGTTTCTACATTTACCTATTATTGTCAAGCGGCAATGTATGCCGCAAATGGTTCAGAAATTAGGGCATTAAATTGTAGTAATGGTTATGGTAGATTTGGTTTAGTTTCAGAAGGTGCAGATCCAAATGAAATTCCTGATCAAGTTAATTTAACTTATGACATGGTAATGCCTTTAAAAGCATGGACAGACAATGTATCAAATGTTTTTGATGACCCTGCAATTCTAGTTTATGACGCTGAAAGACCACCAAACGGGCAATCAATTGTTACTATAAACCACCCAACTAAAGGTGTGTTAAATTATCGTATTTCTAATGTTGTTAATTTATCTGATAGAGATAACGACGGGGTACAAGGTAATGTTTCTTCAGACGACATTGTCAACACTGGAGTAATTGATGTTACTAATTTGGCAGGTGTAATAGCAACTGCAAATCAAACCTATACAAATGTTAGCACAACTACAAATGGTTCAGGAACAGGATTAACTGTAAATGTGGTTACACAGGCCACAGGCACAGTAGGATCTGGAGGACAAGCTGTAATTACTGTTAATAGAATGGGTGAAAATTATAATAGCGGGGATGTAATAACAGTACTAGGAACAGCAATAGGAGGTGCTAGTCCGGCCAACGATATAACATTTGATGTTAACAGCATTTATGGAACAGGACCTGCTGTAATTAGCAATAGTATCTATAGATTAGAAATTATTGCAGACAATGTTAGTGCAGAAGATTATTATTCTACTATTCAAGAAGATATTGCAAATAATGATTATATAGAATATAGAGATAGTTTCCAATTAATCTTTTCCGGTTTAAGAGATATCGAAAGTTTAGTCACAAGACCAAGTACAGCTATAAATTTTGACGAAAGTGATACAAACACATATCGCAGTATTAGTTTCCAAAACACTGATGCATTGGCAAGACCATTACCCATACTAATTACTACAGGCGGTGCATTTGCAGCAGTTGTAGGCGAAACTATTACCCAAGTAAGCAGTGGTGCAAGCGGGGTTGTTTTTTCTAAACCAAGCGGAAATCAAGTAGAATTGAGATATGTTGTAGGTGATTTTGATACAACCGAAACTGATCCGCTTACTGCAAGTGAACTTATTGGAAGTGTCAGTGGATCACTAGGAATTAATAGTATTCCTGTAAGCTTACCAAAGGAAAAAATACTTGCTACAGTTGAAGTAGGATACGATTATGTAGAAATTACTACATTACCTCTCCAGTTTTCAAACGGATATGGAGATGCACAAGGTGATACTAGAATTGCAGTAGAATTATTAACATCTGCAAATGAATATTCAGATGATAGAAGAGTTATAAGAAACGCTAGAACTGAATCTGGATTATTTCCTGGAGATACCAATTATTTAGGTGCAGGTGACGAAGGAGGAATGAGATTTACTTGGGCTGGGCAAATACATAATATTGTTGATTATCAACCAGTATTTACCCTAAATTTATCAGGCCCAATTACTGTTAATAAAGGAGATTCACTTATACAATCTATATCAGGAGCAACAGCTATCGTTACAAAAGATGTTGTAAATGGTAGTGTTATTCCCATACATAGTGTCATAGGAACCTTTGATACATCTAACGAGATAAACGCCTTTGGCCCTAACAGTATTCCTTCAAGCATAATTTTTAGTGCAGGCTGGGGCTTTATAGAAATTAGCAATTATGTAGGAGCTCATATCCGACCATCTTCTACAGTAGGACTTGCAGTAGCTATGCCAAATACAGATCCTGCTAAAATACTAAATGCAGGCTTGGCCAAATATACAACAGGCGAAATTACAGTTGCAATTTCGTTATTGCGAGCCACTGGACATGATTTTACTCAAATAGGAACTGGATCGTATAATGAATCAAACTATCCAAATGTTATATTAGGCCCAGCTGTAAATCCATTAGGGGATTATTATACAGATAGTCCAACTGCAACTAGCGCCCAGGTATGGGAAAGACGCAAAGGACGAGTGTTCTTTGTTAGTACTGACCAAGATGGATTTTTTAGAGTAGGCAAGTTTTTCAGTGTAGACCAGGCAACTGGAGATATTACATTTGCAGGCGAAATTGGATTAAGTAATGCTAATAGCTTAGGATTTAAAAAAGGAGTTACGATTAATGAATTTTCTGCAGATGATTCATTTGCAGATCAATCAGGCCAAGCTGTACCTACAGAAAAAGCCGTAAGTAGCTATATCAACCGTGTGCTAGGATATACAGTATCAGCAGGAAATGCAGGATCACAAATACCAGCTTCTGGTAATAGAATTGGTCCAGGATTTTTAACTTTAAATGGCTTTACTACAATGGAAGGCACATTAGATACTGGAAACTTTAAAATCATAAATGTAGGAAATCCGGTAGATCCAAAAGATGCGGCTACTAAGTTGTACGTTGATTCTAATTCAGAAGCATTTAATAATTTATCCTCACTTCGAAATTTTTCAGAAATCAATCCAACAAATAGCGAAATGGTAGTATGTACTGGTAACAAGATTATCTATACAGAGATTGAAACCGGTACTACTAACTTTGCTGTTGGACAAGATATTATAGGAACAGAATCTAATGGACGAGGTACAATTGTCCAACTTAATACTATTACTGACCTACAATTAGGAACTGTGCGAAGAATTGTTTACACACCTACACTAGGACAAATTGATACTTCTCAAGATGAAATTGAGAACTATCAAAGTGGTAGTCCTTTAGGTGGAACAGCACCTTGCATATACATCAATAACGGTAATGCATATAATGAATATACCCATGCATCTGCTAGTAGTTTATCAGATGTTACATATACTGTATCGAAGACAAGTATAGATACACAATTTAATATTCAAATTAATGCTGGAGCTATAACAAATACAGAAGTAAGTGGTAGTGCTGCAATAGCGCAATCAAAGCTAAATTTAACAGCAGCAACTACTAGGAACAGTTCAACAGGAATAACTGCAAGCGATAGAGGAGTTGCGTCATTTGACGACGATTATTTTACTGCAACGAATGGTTGGATTAGCTTGTTAACTGCAACCGGCACAGCAGACGGTATCGAACTTGCAAAATTAAGACATATTCCAACTGGTAAAGTTTTAGGACGAAGTACAACACTAGCAGGAGTGGTAGAAACATTAGATTTTTCTACTGTGATAGCTTCAGGTGGTGGTATTTCTCATAGTAGTTTTGGCACATATTCAAATAGTGGCGGTGCTACAGATGTATTACTACGGACAAATACAGATACATATGGTGTAAAAAAGTTATCTTCAGGTAATGACGCAGATAGCATTGTTTTAAGAAAAACTGCAGATGCACAAGCAGGAATAAAAGCAGGAGCGATTCGCGCATCAGCTTTAATTCTTGGTGGGGATGATGCATATGAAGTCCTATATAATAATGTAACTGATTTAAGTTTTAAAACCCCTGGACAAGCAACTATAATTCAAGCTCAAGGAACTAACTCAGAAACAGTTTTGGTAAAAATGCCTGGTCAACTAAACGTTGGTAACCCATGGTTAAACCCAGCCGCAGACGGAACAGAAGCAGATCCATTAGAATACAAAACTACTGAGAGCGCTGCACAAACTGGATCAGATATACCTGCTAATGGCGGTAGACAAGGAAAAGGGTTTGTTGCAACTAACTGGCTATATACAAAAGCTATAGAAGATTTAAATGATGGCAATGGATTTACATTTGGAGGCAACACAGGTTTTAGTCAAGCTAACACAAACAGCATTATTGCATTTACCCAAGGTACAGTAAGATTACGTATAGATGCAACAAATGTAACTGCATATCATGATATTGTTCCTGATCAAAATACATCATTGGTCAAACGAAATTTAGGCACTACTACTTCGCCATTTGGAACATTATACGTTCAAAATATTGTCGGAGCTACAGTTTCAGGTGGATCTTTCTCAGGAACTGGAAACATTTCACCTGATATAGACAATACTTATAATATAGGCACAAGTGCTCTAAGGTATGCTACGGTGTATGCAACACTATTTGATGGAGTAGCATCATCAGCAAAATATGCAGACTTAGCTGAAAATTATCTAGCAGACGAATATTATGAGCCTGGAACTGTTGTAATATTTGGTGGTAAAAAAGAAATAACTGTTGTTGATTTGAAAGGTGATAATAAAGTTGCTGGTGTAGTTTCACATAATCCTGCATTTTTAATGAACAGTGAGTTAAAGGGAGAATTTGTAACTCCGATTGCATTGCAAGGTAGGGTAATGTGTAAAGTAGTAGGTAAAGTTAATAAAGGTGACATGCTTGTCACAAGTGCAATTAGTGGCTATGCCATAGCAGAAGCAATACCTTCATTAGGTACAGTCTTAGGTAAGGCAGTAGGAGAAAAAACCGACGACGGGAAGGGCGTTGTTGAAATCGTAGTAGGAAGATTATAATGGCAAAACAATCCGTAAATATAGGAACGAGTGAGAATAAAGGCGACGGTGATCCGTTAAGGACTGCATTCCAAAAGATAAATGAAAACTTTGACGAACTGTATGTACAACATGGATCTGACACCGGTGTTGTCGGAACAGAATCTACTGTAGACATAAATGTAAATGAAACTAAAATTGCAAGTTTTACAAGCGAAGGATTGATTCCAGAGCTAGACGAAACTTATAATCTAGGTTCACCTGATAAAAAATGGAATTCATTATATGTAGCAGCAGAAACTATTTTCTTAGGTGATAAAACACTAAGCGCAAATAAAATACTAGATTTTGATCTAAATATTAGTCCTGAAATTTTAGAAATACAATTAGATGACCCTACAGCAGGGCACGGCACAGCATGGCTTTGGACATGGACAACTAGCAGTCTGCCTTATACAAGGACGGTAATTACAAATAGTCCAGAAACAATCGTACCTTTATATATGCAAGGGCAATACCAAATTAATAACTTTGCAAGCAGCATACACGGTGATTTGACACAAACCCATAGCTTTAAATTAAAATGGGTAGAAGGTGCAGGTGATGATAATCTCGTAGATTGGGTAAATTATGCTACATTGGTTAAAAGCCATCCGGATATAGATAGCGGAAATAGTCATACAATCACTGTACTACAATTTACAGTGCCTGCAGAAATTACAGTACCAACTTTAAATTTTCCAACTGTTAACTATTATGTGCAAGCAATGATGAACGACGGTTCATTAAATTGGATGTTTATGCCAGACCCGGCAAACCCTGCTGTGACAGGAACTTCACATGGATTTAACACAACTATAGGTCCCTGGTATAGAGGAGGAACTTATATAATCAATGTCAATGCTTCAGGTCATCCTTTTTACCTTACTACAGAGGAAACAATATTTGCGTCAGGAGAATACATAGGCGAATACACAACTGGAGTAACTGGATCTAGGACTGATGTAGGGACAGTTACTGTAGTTGTGCCGATGGACGCACCAGATACACTGTACTATCAGTGTGGTAATCATCAAAGCATGCGAGGAGAAATAAGGTTAAAAGATCTTGAAGTTGAGACAAACGAAAATGGAAACTATATTATATACGGTCAACATGGCCAAGAAGGTCATGTCACACCAATTGAACTTAGACCAATACCTGCTCTCGTAGATCAAATGTGTTTGGTTTATGATCAAGCGAACAATAAATTTGTACCACAAGATTTAGCAACATACGTAGAAAGGACTCCTAGCTTAAAAAATAAGATTAAAGAAGTTGCAGGAACTGCTGGAACAACCACTACATCTACTGCCACAGCAACTGTAGCAGGAACAAGAGTTTTATATGATTCAAATTACTTACCTGTAATCGGTAATGAACCAGGAGATACTGCTTTTACAACTGACACAAATAGTTTTCATATCTGGGCCAATAATCAGTGGAATGTTCCTGGAGGCGCACCGGCAAAAGGAAATTGGGATTTAATAGATGAAGTTTCATTTGTAGAGGCCACAGGACCGGGTGTAACATTTGAAAATGCTGCTGATGTTCTAAATTACTCTGAAATTAATCTTGTATTTGAACTTTCAAATTTTGAAATGAACCTTGTTGGTTATAATGGAAATATTGCAGAAGGACCATATTTACACATACATCCTTTCGTAGGAACAATTAATTCACCAGTTTACCTAACTAGTTCTTTTTATAAAGAATATACAACGACCACAAACAATGCAGCAAGTAGATCTTTTTCAAGTCTGAATAATTCGGCTAGCTCTATACTTTTAAATTCGTACCAAATACACGCTTTGCCTTCTGCATCCGAATATTGGTGGCAGGTCTCATGGGACAGTGCTCGAGAACGTAAATTGCAAGGATTTGCAAAATGGTATCCAGGAATAGTAGCCGATGTCGATAATAATGGTGCAACCATCATAGGCGGTGAAAGTTTTCTAACATTTTCAACTTATACTTACAATAATATTCAGATACCCACAGGGCCCTACACTTATAGGTACCTAAGGAATTATACAGCAGTAGATATGTTTCAAGCAAACAAAATTGTAACCAAACAAGTCCCTACAGGATTTATATTATATGCAACCAGATGGATTTCTGGAGTTTTGCGATTATATGGAAGAAAAAAATAAGGAAAAAAATGCAAGTACACACATCAAAGGGTATTATTGAAATACCAGATATAGCACCTATAGATACTAACGAGCAGCTAAAACAAACATTCAAAGATGAACGGAATCAATTATTAGCAGAAACTGATTGGATTGTAACAAAATCTTTAGAATCAGGAGAGGCAGTACCGGATGAATGGAAACAATACAGGCAAGCTCTTAGAGACATCCCCTCACAACCTGACTTTCCAGATAGTATAGAATGGCCAACAAAACCAGAATGAGAACAAGGATAAATACAAAAAGTAATTTAGGATTTTAAAATATGGCAACAAGATATCCACTTGTAATTGATACAAGCGATGACAATAAGATTAAAGAACTTCCAAGTGGAGATAATTTAAATTTAAGCAATAATAATATTGTTAACGTTAATAACATATCTTCATTAGGAACTATTACAGCAGAATCAATTGCTTTGAACAGTACTACTTTTACTGTAAACGGAACTAATTTAGCTGCAGTGGCTATTAGTGGATCATATGATGACCTAACAGATAAGCCTACTTTGTTTTCGGGAGCATATGCTTCGTTAACTGGTGCTCCTAGTATACCTTCAAAAACCTTTGAGCTAGACGATGTTGCGGGAACGTACCCCTCTGAAGGACAAGTTTTAGTTTGGAATAACACTAACGAAAGATATGAACCAAAAAACTTTAGCGGAGCGGGTACAGTAGAATCTATTGATGATGTAGGGTTTTTAAATCTGCAAGGTAATCAAGTATTAAAATGGAATGGAAACGTTTGGACAAATTCTTACGTAAGTTGGGATCATATTGTTGACAGAGAAGAAGTTGTTGAGCAAGGTGGGGTATTAAGAGGAGATTTAATCGGATCTGTATTTGGAACAGATTCATCTATATTATTTGATGCTGATACAGGTAATCTCCAAGCTACTAGCATTAATAACGGGCCAACAAATGTTACATTAGGTAATCTGGCACAAAGCAGCTACTTAGAAATAAAAAATACATCTGATGAAATTAATTTCCGTGGAAATATTAATTTCATAGGATGTACAGTATCCGGTTTAAATGCGTCTGTAGGAGACCTTAATGTAAACGGGAATACAATACACTCCCAGGATAGTGCTGCAATTATTTTTGTACCTACTGTAGAGTTTTTAAGCGATTTAAATGTTTATAATAATATAACTGCAGATAATAACTTAATTGCAACAAAATTGACAGCAACAACAGCAACAATCAATGATTTACATATCACGGGTACATTAACAGGAGTTACTGTCGGAGGAGGAAGTAGTATTGGCAATTTAGAAATAATTGGAAATACGATAAACAGCAACGATAGTAGTGCAATAATATTTACACCGGCTGTTACTTTCAGTAGCGATGTTACAATAGAAAATGATCTTGTTGTTAATAATGATTTAATCGTAGTAGGAAATATAATAAGTCAAAATTCAGGAACTCCAGAAATTTTTTCAGATAATGAAATACTACTCACAGCAACTACCTCAGTACAAATTACTTCGAGTACTTTGCAACTTGCATCTTTTACTACTACAGAAAGAAATACATTATTACCTACTAATGGAGAAGTTATTTATAATACTACTGATAATAAATTTCAGGGCTACGCAAATGGTGTTTGGGTAGATTTACATTAAGGACAATATGGAAGAAAGATTCTATCAATTAGGTACATACACATTTGAACAATGGCAAGAAGTACACACTGAATTATGCAATGAGGGAAATAATAACGTAGGTACCATACCGGAAAGGTGTGTGAGTTGTGAAAATGATATTATACATAGCAAAACAAGAGGAACATATTCTCTTACCGAAGAAGAAGTGCTTTCATTGAAAAATGACCCACGAGTTAAATGGATTGAAATAGATAAAAATTATTATCCTGAGGAATATCAAATTCCTCCCGAGGAAATAGTAGCCACACCTCCACGATTAGTTAAAAGATTACAAACAAAAATAAAGCATTACAGATTATATCAAGGTGGAACAATAAATGAAGAAGCAGAATTAAACAGGACTGGATATCAACTTTTACGACCACTACAAAATAGAAGTAAGTATTTAGAAGAAAACAGACCTGCATCAGATGTAAGATCGTCATTTCCGTTAACATTTGCAACAGGTAAAGATGTAGACGTGATAGTAGCAGACGATGCTGTCTGGTTTGGGCATCCTGAATTTTGTAATAACACTATTAGCCAGCATACTGGTTTACCAGTAGAACTACCTACCGATTATGTAGGAGGAAATCCATTACCAGGAAATGGTTATTGTGATGTTTTAGATTTAATATTAGATAGTCCTTACTACTTAGATCCTGATTATTTTAATGCAAATCCAACAAAGTTAACAACAAGATTTGATGGAACTATTGTACCTACAGAACTTGCTGCCAGAGAGTGGTGGTCCGGTAACCGGTCTGCAAAGTTTACAAGTGTAGGATCAATATTTGTAAGTGCTAATTATACACGGGCTCGAAGTAATGGAAGTAACACTGCTATATCTACTTATGGCCAACACGGTACAGCGGTAGCTTCATTGGCATATGGTAAGACAATGGGGTGGGCATATAATGCTAACAAATGGGGGTTTAATTTATTTAGTTTGGGTGGACCAATGCCAGAAAGAGGATTTGATATAGTGAAAACATTCCATCAATATAAACCAAAAAATCCTAATTGGAATAATACACGCAATCCTACAATAATGTGCAATAGTTGGGGATGGAGGAATGATTATAAACCCGGAGAATGGTATACTTTTAGAGGCGTACAAGACCAATGGGAAGCGAACCCGAATCCATCCCTTCCTAGAATTGAACCTCCTTTTGTTGCTCATTTGGGTTTGACCGGAGATAATGGAAGATGGAAATCAGAAATGTACGCAAACGCAATGACCACAGCACTAGACGAATTGTGCGATGCTGGCGTAATTTTTGTAGTTGCAGCTGGTAACTCTAATCAAAAACAAGTTTTACCAGGACATCCAGACTTTGATAATTTTATTGCGCTTAACCAATCGGACACACTTTATGACACTTCTTATTATGAATTCGGTGATCGTGTTACTGGCAGTACAAATCGCCCTGGGTTTCCACAACAAGCAGGATTTTATGATACTCCGGACGGTGGTAGGGTTTATAGATCTATCAATGTTGGTGCATTAGACGATTCTTTTAAAAATTTTACTTATAATGCAGCCAATGTCACAGGCGAAAGAAAAGTAAATTACAGTGATAGAGGAGAAGCAATAGATATTTATGCTCCTGCAGATCAGGTCTTTGCAGCAGATCATTCATATGGCGGGTTAGATAGAGCAGATACTTATCCGCAGTTAGCCGGCTATATTGTCCCTAAAGATTGTAGATTTGCTGGCACCAGTGCAGCTTGCCCAGTTGCCACAGGTTTTATTGCTGCTATTTTAGAGTTAAATAGAGACTGGGATATCCATAAGGTTAAACAATGGTGTAGAAGCCTGCCACCTGCTGCAGAAAACGAATTTTATAGAGGAGATGAATCCACCACACCTGATACTAATAATTGGTATGTATGGGAAAGTTTAGAAGGCGGAGTTCCTCGTGTTTTACATTTTGCAAACATACCTGCCAGATATAAAAAAGGTAGGAGAGAAGCCACAAGAGGCGGCTTAAAATTTAAAGGTAATATAGGATTTAGAATAAGGAAGTAAAATGGCAATCCAAACAATTAATATTGGTAATTTAGCTAACGACGGAACTGGTGACGATTTAAGAACTGCATTTATAAAAGTTAATAATAATTTTACTTCTCTTGATAATGATATTAATATTAACGAACTTGATGGTGAAAATATAGGATCAGGGTCAGGTATTTTTGCTCAAAAAACAGACAGAAACTTGCAATTTAAAACTTTGAATGCTGGCGCAAATATTTCATTAACTGAGTCGGGTACTAGTGTAGCAATAACTGCAAATGTTGGTGTAAAGCAACTATTATGTGTGAGTGACAATGGCACAATAGCTTTAGAAAGTAGCTTAAACCTTTTATATCTTCAAGGTGGAACAAATATAGGAACTGAAGTAATTAACAGTAAAATGTTTTTTAATGTCCTAGGTACTGATTTATTAAAATTAGATCCAGCTCCAACACTTAACGCAAATTTAAATGCCAATAGCAAAAATATAACTGGTGCTGAAATCATTTCATCAAACTCTTTCATAGGAGATTTAGAAGGGTTAGTTTACGGAGTAGATATTCGGGTGTTGAATAGAAATTTTGCAGGTTTTGATTTAGGAGGAATCACTCCTATTGCAGAAACTTTATTAGATTTTTTATTGTTATCCCAAGACATAGATATGGGTACATTTGCTAATCCATATGAAGTGAGTATTCAAGGCGGTACGTTTATATAAAGGATTTATGATATATGTCGTTAGTGAGTTTTTGGACAGAACCAAACAATAAACAAATAGCAAATTTAGCTGAAAGAAGAACTGTCACACTACCTTTACCTATTAATTTAAATTTCCTATCTTTAGATAATTATAATGTAACTGTATCTCATATTAGTGGTGATTTACCTGCAGGCCTTAGATTAGAAAATGATAAACTGGTAGGTACTCCATATGAAGTTGTCCGAGATACAGAATATACATTTGTATTAAGAGCAACACAATATGGTGTCAACGTTGATAGAACCTACAAAATTTTAATTACTGGCCCTGATGATCCAATCTGGCTTACTGCTCCTGGATTATTGCCTGTTGGATCTAATCACGCATTTTTTATTGTAGATAGTATACCGCTAGATTTTCAATTAGATGCATTTGATCCAGATTTAATAGCAGGAGACGAGCTAGAATTCTTTCTAGAAGCAGGAGAATTACCTCCTGGCATACAGCTAACTCCTGATGGAAGATTGGTAGGAATAGTTGAACCAATTCTTGCTTTAGAAAAAGCAGCAAGTTCAGGATACTACGATTCTAATAATTATAGTGGCTATCCGTATGATTTTAGTATACGTCCTGATAACGGATATGATAGCTTCTTTTATGATTCAGTAACTTTTGATAAAGCTTTACCTGCAAATCCTCCAAAAAAATTAAATCGATATTATGAATTTATGATAAGAATTAGCGACGGTGACGGTGAGGCAGAAAGAACATTCCAAATATATGTTGTAGGTGATGATTTTTTGGCTGCAGACAATACCATAATGCAAGTAGCTAATGGATTATTTACTGCAGATATAACTTACATAAGAGCTCCTATTTGGATTACACCAGCAAATTTAGGCTATAAAAGAGCTAATAATTTTGTTACAATTTTCTTAGATGTAATAGATCCTAATCCTTATACTGGCGTTATACAATACCAGCTACTACCTAATAATCCAGATAATACTCCTAGTGTGCTTCCTACCGGGTTACAGCTAGATGAATCAAACGGTGAAATAGCAGGAACTGTGCCTTATCAACCTGCGATTACACTAGAATTTAATTTTACTGTAAGAGCAAGAAGATTTGTTTTAAATTCCGAAGAAATAGAATTTAGAGATAAAACATTTAAACTTACATTATTAGGAGAAATTGATAGTGTACTTACTTGGACTACACCTAGTGATTTAGGCAATTTAGATAGTAACTATATTAGTGTATTAAAAATTTCTGCAACTTCAAATATTCCTAATTCTTATTTACTTTATACCCTAGAAAACGGATCTCTACCTCCTGGATTGCGACTTAATTTTGATGGAGAAATTATTGGATTTGTGAGGAGTTATAAAACTGAAACATTACCAGGTTTAACAACATTTGATTCAAATCAATTTAGGTTAGATTCTAATACAACAAGAATAGATAGAGAATTTAAATTTACAGCAAAAGTTAGAGACAATTTTGGATTCAGTGCAATTACTAGAGAATTTTCAATAACAGTAACTGATCCGAAAAATAAATTCTTTAGCAACGTTTACATGCAGCCTTTTTTATCAGAAGCTAAACGACTTGAATACCAAGGCATTGTTAGCAACAATAATATTATTGATTATAATTTTTTATACCGTCCTAATGATCCTGCCTTTGGTGTACAAGACACTATGCGAATGTTAGTTTATGCAGGTATTGAAACAAAAACTTTAGATTATTATATGTCAGCTATGGCAGTACATCATAAAAAGAAAAAATATAAATTAGGAGAAATAAAAACTGCTTTGGCAAAAACTCCAGGTACTAATGATGTAATTTACGAAGTTGTTTATATTGAAGTTATTGATCCAAATGAAAACAATAATGGCAAAACAAGAAAAAAAGTTAATATTAATACAAATAATGCAATAACAGTTGATAAAAGTAATTATGATATATCAAACGACAGTAGAGAATTTATAAATCCTACAAAGTTAGAAGTTACTACACGACAACAAGGCATCCAAAATTATTTATTTTTGCCAAACTTTGTTGTATCTACTAGAGAGTCTGAATATATAGTCTCTTTACCTGTAACAGTTATACTTAGAGACGGAAGTGAGGTAAGTACAGGTAGCGTGACCGTAGGATCATATGATCCTTTTAGGTTTAAACCAAGATTTGAAAATACTATGAAAGTAAGTTCAACATTTAATTTTGCAGATCAAACAAAAGAAAACGTAAAATACATTAGTAATATCAAAAATATGAGGGATCAAATACGATCAATTGGAGAAACTGAACGTAATTATCTTCCATTATGGATGAGATCTACCCAAGGAGCAAGTGTTGCAGAATTAGGATTTGTAAAAGCAATTCCTTTATGTTATTGTTTACCCGGTACGTCAGGAAATATTATTGCAGCATTAAATTTCAATAATATTGATTTTAAACAATTTTTATTCGAAGGCGACAGGTTCATTATAAACGGAACAGTTGGTGACTCTAATGAAAAGTATTTACTTTTTCATAACTATGCTCATAACATATAAAAACAATTAAATAATTTAGAATGGAGATTTTTTATGACCAGCTTAATTGATTCGAGTGCTATTGATGAATTATATCCTGTTGCAGGTGCAGATAATGATAGCCAAGGATTTAGAGATAATTTTAACGTAATTAAAAACAATTTTACAATTGCAGAAAGTGAAATTACAGACTTACAAACTAATACTGCAAAGCTTAATGCAACAAATAACTTTGGTGGACAAATTATACAAAATGCAGTTTTGCAGGCTAATTCAGTTGAGGTATATAATTTAGGTAATCAAAGTGGTAGCATAGAATTTTCTTGGCTGTATGGTAACGTTCAAACACTCGTGCCAAACGGAGTTGCGTTATTTAACCTTACAAACTGGCCCGAAGTAGGAAAGTATGGAAAAATGACTGTAATTATAGCTGGACCAGCTACAGCAGATACACATTCTTTTACTTTTATTGCTGTTAATGGCAATTTTATTACAGAAGGGTCATTTGCAGTAGAAGGGTCTGTAACTCAGGGAGATAATAAAGTTTATGAATTTTGGACTATAACCGGAGGCGCAACTGTTTTTGCTAGATATTTAGGTAACTTTACATGAATATTTTTTTAGACATAACAAAATTAAAAGACGAGGAACTTTGGCATAACCGTGAGCAGTTAACTAAAAAATTTTTTATGTCTAAAAATCCATCATTGCAATTGCAATTACAAAATTACATAGACGCTATACAAGAAGAATTGAATCGACGAAAAGAAATTGCTGAAAATAAAGATGTTGACAATCTAATAAAAATAGTTTAATATGTTATGATGTTAAATTCAAAAGGTTATCCTGTTTTCGAAGGATCAGATATAATTTCGTTACTATATAATAATAAAACAGTTAAATTAAAAAATTTATTATTTTTATCTGACGATATTGATGTTCAAAAATACAACAAATTTGCACATGAATTTGATTTAACTAAACTATCTCTTTATGATAATAAAGATTCTAATTTAGATTCTATTTTACAAAACACTTGGCTAATGCCCAGTGAATATCAACATTTAGACATAGAACATTTATTATTAGCTAAATGTAATACAAAAACAGAATACGACAGAACATTTTTAGAACTATCTATTTTTAAAAAGAAACAAATGCTTAATTTATTAAGATTTTTACATTATCTTGTAAATACTGCTAAAGAAAATAAAATATTGATTGGCATAGGTAGAGGTTCTAGCGTTGCAAGTTTTTGCTTATTTTTGTTAGGAGTTCATAAAATAAATTCTATCAAATATGACCTCAATTTCAATGATTTTTTAAAGGATTAAAAATGCCAGCTAAACAACCAGGTAAAATTATACACACTTCGATGAGAGGTAAAGTTGTAGATTTAGATTTGTTAAGACAAAAAAACGAACTAGTTCCTGCTGTAGGAAATGCTAAAGTTAATGCCAGAGGTGATGAATTAGGTCCAGGCGGAAAAATAGTTCGAACAAGAGAACAAATTTTACAAGATTATTATGAAGAAGCCCAAGGCGCACCTGATGAAAAGACTTCAGGTAGACCAAAAATTACAGCAATTGACAAAGTTACCACCGAATCAAAAACTACTGAAAATGATGTAAATGAAACAGATAGCCAATGGATAGAAGACAATGAAGGAAATTTTGTACAAAAAAAATCTACAAGGTCAAAATCTAAATGAGAAGATTTTATGTAAAAAAAATTACAAAGAATACTTACATTGAAATAGATTTTTTAAAATCTTTTGCATCATTAAATTGGTTTCCAATACTTAATCATTCATTAGACGTAAAATTAAAAGGAGACCATAAAGGTTTTTATTGGTCTTTTTATCTTATTGGTTTTAAAATTTTTGAAATTAACATATATGATAAAAGACACGAAACGCACCATTATAACCCTGTTTTAGATTATTAAAGGAATTATGTACAACACAATTAAAGGTGACCTAAAGCCAATCAAAGATAAAGTTCTTGTAATAGACATGCATTTTGGTGAACAAGTAACGTTAGGCGGTATTATTATTAGAGACGACGACGGCACAGCACATGGCGTCCATCCTCGATGGGGTCGTGTATGGGCAAAAGGACCTACAAACGAAGAAGATTTTGAAGTAGGTGATTGGATTTTGATTGCACACGGACGATGGACACATGGTATTAAATTAGAAACCGAAAAAGGTGAAGTCACAGTGAGAATGGTTGATAATAAAGATATCTTAATGGCTAGCAAAGATAAACCTAATGATGTTATCTTAGGAGTAGAATGAATCATGTAGACTTGAACAAGTACAAAGAATTTGTATCAGCAGTTACTTCAGCAGAAAGTAACAATACAACTGCTATGACAAAACGATTAAACAAAA
>Ga0181589_10000861_pt1 | contig 22725 bp, 15 predicted proteins | sample 071ome_25_FD_132444 | JGI IMG/M metagenome (GOLD analysis project Ga0181589, IMG submission 132444) | Coastal salt marsh microbial communities from the Groves Creek Marsh, Skidaway Island, Georgia - 071410BT metaG (megahit assembly) | ecosystem: Environmental > Aquatic > Marine > Intertidal...
AACCCGGACAGCAGTTCCTGCAGGTTGGCCGGGAAAGGTGACAGGTAGCGGATATGGATATGGCTGACATCCAGGCCGTCCTGCCGGCACCGCTTCACCCCCTGGTGAATGGCACCGTAGGTGGAGCCCCAACCGACCACGGCCAGCTTGCCGGTGGTGTTGCCCAGGGCGACCTGTTGTTCGGGAATATCCCGGCTGATGCCGTCGACCTTGGCCTTGCGGGTGTCGGTCATTTTCTGGTGGTTGTCCGGGTCATACGAAATATTGCCGGTCGAGTAGCTTTTCTCGATGCCGCCAACGCGGTGCTCCAGTCCTGGGGTGCCGGGCTTCGCCCAGACACGGGCCAGGGTTTCGGGATCCCGGTTTGAGGGCCTGAAGCCCTCCGGTGCGGTGCAGAACGTCACGGGGAAGGGACTGTATCCGGCCATGTCCGGGATCATCCAGGGCTCCGAGGCATTGGCGATGTAACCGTCGGAGAGCAGCATGACCGGCGTCATGTATCTGGTGGCAAGGCGAACGGCCTCGATGGCGACATCGAAGCAGTCGGCCGGCGTGCTGGCAGCGATGACCGGCAGCGGTGTGTCGCCATGGCGGCCATACACGGCCTGCAGCAGGTCGGACTGCTCGGTCTTGGTCGGCAGACCTGTGGAGGGCCCGCCGCGCTGGGTATTGATGACCACCAGGGGCAGTTCCGCGGAAACAGCCAGGGAAATCGCCTCCATTTTCAGGGCGATACCGGGACCGGCGCTGGAGGTGATGCCCAGGCTGCCGGCAAAGGAAGCACCGACGGCGGCACAGACCGCGGCGATCTCATCCTCGGCCTGGAAGGTGGTGACATCGAATTCCTTGCGTGCCGCCAGGGTGTGCAGCAGGCTGGAAGCCGGCGTAATCGGGTAGGACGCGAACAGCAAATCGACATCGGCGAGCTGGCCGCCGGCCAGCAGCCCCCAGGCCAGGCCGGTGGTGCCGTTGATGTCGCGGTACAGTCCAGGCTCCATTTTGGCGCGCGGGACCTTGTAGACCTCGATGCCGCTGGGCAACTCGGCAGTTTCACCATAGGCATGGCCGGCATTGAGTGCGGCGATGTTGGCGCCGGCAACGTCTGGTTTGCTCGCGAATTTCTTCTGCAGGTTCTCGACGGTGGCCTGCTTGTCGCGGCCGAACAGCCACAGTACCAGGCCAAGCGTCCACATATTCTTGCAGCGCAGGGAGTTTTTGTGCCCGAGATTGTAGGGCTCGACCGCGGCGATGACCTGGCTCTGGATGTCGATCTCCAGGATGCGGTAGGCATCCAGCGAGCCGTCTTCGAGCGGGCTGACGTCGTACTTCGCCTTGTTCAGGTTCTTCTCGTTGAAGGCACCGGTGTCAACGATGATCAGGCCGCCCGGGACCACCTCGCCCAGGTTGGTGACCAGGGCCGCCGGGTTCATGGCCACCAGGACGTCGATGGCATCCCCCGAGGTGGTGATGTCGTCGGAGCCGAAATAGATCTGGAAAGCCGAGACGCCGAAGGTGGAGCCTGCCGGGGCGCGGATCTCCGCCGGAAAGTCCGGGAAGGTGGACAGGTCATTGCCGAACAGCGCGGTGTCATCGGTGAAATTGGCGCCTGTCAGCTGCATGCCGTCACCGGAGTCGCCGGCGAATCGGACCACGATTCTGTCCACCGTATGCTCGGCATGTGCGACTGGTGCTGAGGTTACTGCTTCTTCCATTTCTGCACTCTTCAATGACGTGTCAACGTCCCTTCAATGGTATTGGACAATCCGGTCCATTGGGCGTGGGGGAGAATCTTTCCCGGGCGAAAATTCGGGCGCGCATTATAACAACCGAGTTGTACAGAATGCTAATAAAAATAAGGTCCTGCGGGAGATTGTGCAGGCAATGAGAATTCGCTTTCACGGTCGTGGCGGGAGCGCTTTCAGGCCCGGATTTACCGGCGGGTTCCATCCTTGTGCCTCCCGGAGACCTGCTTTATGCTTGAACGCTTTTGATTGTCCGCAAGACCGAACAGCAGATGTAAAAACAGCATATCGGGCTGCAATATTTTCCATAAGTAAAACAATAAGGTTTTGTTATGTCCAACGGCATCCTGGCGATACTTTCCCTGTTACCCATCATTTCCGTGGCGATTTTTCTCGTCATGCTGCGCTGGCCGGCCAGCCGCGCGATGCCGATCTGCTACATCGTTGCCGTCCTGCTCGCCCTGTTTGTCTGGCAGGTGCCTTTTATCAGGGTCATGGCCGCTTCCGTAAACGGACTCATTGACGCCATCGAGCTGATCTACATTATTTTCGGTGCCATCCTGCTGCTGAACACCCTGCAGGAGAGCGGGGCGATACAGAGTATCCGCAAGGGCTTCTCGGACATCACGCCCGACCGACGCATCCAGGTCATCATCATTGCCTGGCTGTTCGGCTCCTTCATCGAGGGTTCTGCCGGGTTCGGCACACCGGCCGCCGTTGCCGTCCCGTTGATGGTCGGCCTGGGCTTCCCGGCCATGGCGGCGGTTGTTTCAGGAATGATCATTCAAAGCACGCCGGTATCCTTTGGCGCTCTGGGCACCCCGATGCTTACCGGTGTCTATACCGGATTGGCCGATGACCAGGCGGTACTGACCTTTGCCGCTCAGGAAGGCATGGAGTACCTGGAACTGGTGTCTTACATCGCCGCCAAGGTGGCGTTGTTGCATGCGATAGCGGGCACCTTCATTCCGCTGATCCTGGTTGCCGTGATGACGCAGTTCTTCGGCGCGAACAAGTCCTTCGCCGAGGGCCTGAAGATCTGGAAGTTCGCCCTTTTTGCCGCCTTCGCGATGACCATTCCCTACGTGCTGGTTGCCCGCTACCTGGGTCCGGAATTTCCTTCACTGTTCGGGGGGCTGATCGGCCTTGCCATCGTAGTCACCGCCGCAAAGAGCGGTTTCCTGATGCCATCCAGCGAGGATATCTGGGACTTCCCGGAACGCAGCGCCTGGGATTCCCACTGGATCGGGCAGGTCGAAATGGCGGAAAAACAATTCGATGGTCCGGTGATGGGTATCGTCAAAGCCTGGCTGCCATACATCATTGTTGCCGGCCTCCTGATCATCACGCGTCTGCCGCAGTTGCCGGTCATCGATATACTGCGTGGCCAGTTGGCGACGTTCATCATCAGTAACATTTTCGGCACGACGCTGGGGCAGTCGGTGCAGCCGTTCTATTCACCCGCCGCCCTGTTCATCACAGTGTCCATCATTACCTTCTTTATTCACCGTATGGATGCCGGGTCGTACGTCAGCGCCTGGAAGACTTCGGGCAAGACCATTCTGTCCGCTGGCGCTGCCCTGGTGTTCACCGTGCCGATGGTGCAGGTGTTCCTGAATTCCGATGGCGGCGCCGCCGGTTACCAGCAGATGCCGATCGAACTGGCCGAGGGAGTAGCCGCGCTGGCCGGCAATGCCTGGCCGTTCTTCTCGACCTTCATTGGCGGCATGGGTGCCTTTGTCGCCGGCAGCAACACGGTCAGCAACATGATGTTCTCGCTGTTCCAGTTCGGCGTCGGCGAGCGTATTGGCGCCGATCCGACGTGGATCGTTGCCCTGCAGGCCGTGGGTGGCGCCGCAGGGAACACCATTTGTGTGCATAACGTCGTGGCAGCCTCCGCGGTGGTCGGCCTGATCGGCCGGGAAGGGGAGGTCATCCGCAAGACGCTGCTGGTGTTCATCTATTACGCCCTGTTCACGGGTGCCATAGGTTATGGCATTATCGCCACCGCTAACGGCAGCATGTTCAACATCGGCTACATCATCGCCGGCATGATCGTGCTTGCCGCCATCGCCATCATCGTGAAGTACGGCGTCAGCCAGGACTCCCCGGCGCGCGCCGCCAACTAGCTGGCCAGCTTGGAACAGGTTATGTCGAAGAAAGAAGAACAACGGAAGATAAGGGAAGAAAAACAGGCGGCCGCAAGGCGCAAGGAAAAATTCAATGCGCTGGCGCTCAAGGTCGGGGTGGTCATCCTTATCCCGCTGGTGCTGGTTGTGCTGTATCAGGGACTATTCAGCGGCCCGCCGGCGCTGCCGCCTGACCTTGTGGGCGACGCCGACCATGTGCGCGGCAATCCCGATGCCCCGGTCACGCTGACCGTGTACGCCGACTTCCAGTGTCCTGCCTGCCAGAGCGAATGGGAGACCATCACACGGGCCTGGCCGCGCATTCGCGACGATGTGCGCCTTGTCTACCGGTATTTCCCGCTGGATACGCATCGCTTTTCCTTCCAGGCGGCACGCTATGCGCAAGCCGCCGCCAACCAGGGCATGTTCTGGGAAATGCATGACATGCTGTTCGCCACCCAGCAGGAGTGGACTCTGGTCGCAGACCCGACAGCGCTGTTCGACAACTATGCTGAACAGCTGGGTCTGGACCTGGAACAGCTTAGGGCGGATATAGAATCGTCGGCAGTGCGGGCGAAAATTATTTCCGACCAGCAGGGTGGAATCCGGGCAGGTGTACGAAGCACACCGGCACTATTCATAAACGGTGATATCGTCCAGAACCCGGCAACTCCGGGTGCACTAGTCGATCTCATCACCGCTGCCCGGCAGTAGCTGCTGCGCAAGCCTCCCACTAAAGCCCGAATTTTGGTAGCGTCGCGAGCGATACTCAGACAAGGCAAAAAGAAAAGCCGAGACCGTGAACAGTACAAGTAGTACGAGAGCGGTGCGGCTTTTCTTTTTAACGCAGTATGAGTGAGCGCAGCAGCTACAGCGATCTTAACTTTTCCAATAATTCAAAGTTGGCATAGCCGTCGGTGAGTATGCCGCTGCGCGCCTGGTATTCCCTTACTCCTGCCCGGGTCTTGGACCCGCTGATGCCGTCAGGTGTGCCGACATCGATACCCTGCTGGTTCAGCAACGTCTGCAACTCTATCACTTCATCACGGCTGAGCGGGCGTTCTTCCTCGGACGGCATATTGACGATGGGGCCACCGCCGACAAAGCGGTCGGCCAGGTGGCCCACGGAAATCGCGTAGAAGGTGGAACGGTTCCACACCATGGTGGTGCGGTAGTTCGGGTAGGTGAGGAAGGCGGGGCCCTGTGCGCCGGCCGGCAGCTCGATGGAGCCGAGCATGTCGGCGTTGCCGAGCGGTGCGCCATCAGTGCGCCTGATGCCGAGACGGTTCCAGTCGGTCACGGTTTTCCTGACGCCCGTGCCGGTCTGCGTGAAATCGAAACCTGCCGGCAGGACAACTTCGCGCCCCCAGCGTTCATCCCCCTGCCAGCCGTTCTGTGACAGGTAGTTGGCTGCCGAGGTCATGACATCCGGCACGCTGTTCCAGATGTCGATACGACCGTCGCCGTCCCCGTCGCGGGCATAGTTGTAAAAGGTGGATGGCATGAACTGGCATTGCCCCATGGCGCCCGCCCAGGAACCGGTCATGCTGTCCGCGGCGATATGGCCCTCCTGAATGATGCGCAGTGCCGTGAGCAGCTCCGTGCGGAACATATCGCTACGGCGCGGATCATAGGCAAGCGTGGCCAGGGCATTGATGACGGAGAAGCCGCCGGTGAAATCGCCGAAGTTGCTTTCCAGTGCCCAGAAAGACACCAGGTAGTGGGGCTGCACACCGTATTCGGCCTGGATGCGACTGAACAGGTCGGCATAATCCTCCAGCAGTTTCTGTCCGCGGGCGATGCGGGCATCGCTCAGGCGGTTGCGCATGTACCCGGAAAAGGTCTGCACGAATTCCGGCTGGCTGCGGTCGAGTTCGAGAACGCGGGGAATCGGCGCTTCGACGGTGGCAAGGGCTGCATCCAGGGTAGCTGCAGAAATGCCAAGGCTCATGGCCTCGGCTCTCAGGTCGCGCAACCACTCTTCAAAGGGTTGCTCCTGGGCCAGCGCTGGCACGGCCAGGAGTGAAAAGACCAGGCAGGCTGAACTGAATACTGACCGGATGATGTTCATGCAGACTGTTCCTTGCAACGGAGTTTGACGGGCTGAAGTGTCCCTTCTGCCGATCCTGAGTTTACTGCCACTCGAACTTGTATCCCACCGCGTACAGGGAATGGATCAGTTCCACGTCAGGCAGTTTTTCCGCGATCTTTTTGCGCAGTTTCTTGATATGGCTGTCAATGGTCCTGTCACTGACGACACGACCGTCGTTGTATATCTTGTCCACCAGCACGCTGCGGGAAAAAATCCTGCCGGGCTGGTCGGAAAGTACCTTGAGCAACTGGAATTCAACAGCGGTGAGTTTGAGATCCTGGCCGTTGATGGTGGCCTTGTATGTATCGGTATCCAGCACAAGCCCCTTGTCGGATAGCTGTTCAGTGCTTTCGGAGCGGCGCAGCACCGCCTTGACGCGGGCAACCACTTCGCGGGGGCTGAAAGGTTTGCAGATATAGTCGTCGGCGCCCAACTCGAGGCCGAGCAGCCGATCGATCTCCTCCACCTTGGCCGTGATCATGATGATCGGGAGGCTTGAACTCTTGCGCACATCCTTGCAGATATCGACCCCGGACTTGCCGGGCAGCATGAGGTCCAGCAGGATTATGCTGGTCTGGTTGCCGGCAAGCCAGGCTTCGACTTCACTGCCGTTGTGGATCACAGTCGCCTCGAAGCCGCTCTGGACCAGGTAGTCCTGCAACAGGGAGGCTATCTTGACTTCATCCTCAACGATCAATACGTGCTGATTCATATTACTGCAACCTTACGTGTGTACGGAGTCTAGTCTAAAACGCCAAGGGGCACCCGGCAAATAGATAAATTGTCAGGCGCTCAGGCAGGGCAGTTGGATGATCAGTTTCAGGCCGCCGAGTTCGGAATGCTCGGCTTTGATGGTGCCGTCGTGGGCTTCGATAATGTTCTTGCAGATGGCGAGGCCAAGGCCGGAGCCGCCATGGGACCTGCTGCGTGAACCGTCAACCCGGTATAGACGGTCGAACAGGCGGTCGAGGTTTTCATCGGTGACGCCTGGTTCTGAATCGTACCACTCGATAACGGCCTTGCCGTTGCGGCAGGAAATATTTACCACCAGTTCGCCGCCGTCATTGGTGTAGCGGCAGGTGTTCTGAAACAGGTTGTCAAACAGCTGCAACAGGCGATTCTCGTCGCCGAGGACCGGAATCTCGTTGTTGCCGACGCTGGAGTGAACGTCCACGGTCAGCCTGAGCTTGTGCTTGTCGAGCAGGTGCTTGTTCATGTCGCAGGACTGCTCGAATGCTTCGAACAGGTCGATGCGCTGCTTTTCATAGATCAGGGCGCCCTGGTCGGACATGGACAGCTCGTGGAGGTCGTTGACCAGCGCACTCAGGTGGACGACTTCATGGTGCAGGGAATTGATGGTTTCCTCGGTCATGGGACGAACACCGTCCTGAATGGACTCGAGTTCGCCCTGGAGGATCGACAACGGCGTCCTCAGCTCATGGGAGATATCGGCAATCCACTGCTGGCGGGCCTGCCGGTTCTGGTCCAGCGTGTCAGCCAGGGAATTGAAGTCTACGGACAGGCGGGTCAGTTCATCGGAGCCCCTGACCGGAATGCGTGACGTGTAGTCACCGTTGGCCAGGGCGCGGGTGCCGTGAACCAGTTTACGGATGGGACGCACCATCATCGTGGACAACGGGAAAGCGATCAGCGCGGAGATGAGGCCAAGGAACAGGGCGAACAGGAAGAAGGTATTCCGCTGCTGTTCACTGAACAGGATGTCGGCCTGTTCCGACAGCACCTGGCGGCTCGTCACGGCAAGAAAACCGACGGTCTCGCCGCGTACGGTGATCGGATTCAGGTTGGCCGGCGGCAATGCATCCTGGCTGCCCCAGATGATCGACATGTCGGCGTCGAGCAACGCGAGGTAGGGGCGGGCGGGGGAATATTCGGAGGTGTAATACCAGTCGTTGGGGGTAAAGCGCTGACGCAGCGGCCCCGGGCGCTGCTGGATGCCCGGCTGGGCAAGATCGAGGCCGGGATCGACGGAGCTTTCGATACTTTCCGCGATCAGGTCACTGAACTTGCTGAAATCCTCGCGGATGGGATCCCACGAGCCGGTGTGCTTGTAGAAGTTTCTCAGCCCCTCGACCAGGGCCGGAACCTGGCGCTCCTCGATGCGCGAAACGTACTCGAGGAACCCCCTGTCAAAGTTGTAGCGCCCAATGCTGTACATCGCCATGTATACGATCAGGTGCGCTGACAGTATGGCAAAAAACAGCTTGTACTTGATGCTCAGGCCCATGGCTGACTTTGATGATGTACCTGGTGTTGAAAGGGCGGTCTGACCCTGGAAATCAATGATATTTATGGCTGTGCCGAACCGTAAAGTAGTCCTGCTTCCACGAACGGGCTACTATAAAGGCAAGAAACTGTTTAACACAGGCATTTAAACAGATTTTCCAGAATGCCAGTTACGTTTCATATTTTTTGCATCTTTTTGCATTTTTAAGGCATTTTTTACGCCATTATTTTCAACCGCACGTAACCAGGCGTTGCGGCTCCCGGTCACGCTAAACCATGTCATTCGAAGGATTCCATTCGGCCACGCAGGCCTGGTTTGAAACCAGCCTCGGCCAGCCCACCCAGGCACAGCAGGAAGCCTGGCCGGCGATACGCGCAGGCCGGCATACCCTGATCGCCGCGCCCACCGGCAGCGGTAAAACCCTGGCTGCGTTCTATGTAGCCATCGACCGTCTGGTACAGAAGGCGCTCAACTTCGAACTCGAACCTGCCACGCAGGTCATCTATGTCTCACCCCTGAAGGCGCTCAGTAACGACATCCACCGCAACCTGCAGGTGCCGCTGGAGGGAATTTGCGAACGCCTGCGCAAGGCCGGCCTGGAAGGCACCGATATCCGCATTGCGGTGCGCACCGGCGACACCTCGCAGTACGAGCGCCAGCAGATGCTGAAGAACCCGCCGCATATTCTCGTGACCACGCCGGAATCACTGTACCTGCTGCTGACCAGCCGGGGCGGGCGGCGCATCCTGGGGTCCGCAGATACCCTGATCGTTGACGAAATCCACGCCATGCTCGGCGACAAACGCGGCGCCCACCTGGCGCTGTCCGTCGAGCGCCTGGAAAGGCTCACTGGCAGACCACTGCAGCGCATCGGGTTGTCTGCCACGCAGAAGCCCATTGCCGAAGTGGCCAAATACCTGGTGGGGCAGCACCAGGTGGATGCATCCGGCGTTGCCGATTGCGTCATTGTCGACAGCGGTCATCGCAAGACCCTGGACGTGAGTCTGGAAGTGCCGGATTCACCCCTGACGGCACTGATGAGCAACGAGGTCTGGGAGGAGCTTTATGAGCGTCTGGTGCAGCTTGTAGAGAGCCACCAGACCACGCTCATTTTCGTCAACACGCGGCGCCTGGCTGAACGCCTGGCCTTGTCACTGGGCGAACGCATCGGCGAGGACGCCATTTCTTCTCATCACGGCTCCATGAGCAAGGAGCACCGCTTTGCCGCAGAGCAGAAGCTCAAGGCTGGGCAGTTGCGCGTGCTGGTCGCCACGGCATCCATGGAACTGGGTATCGACATCGGCTCGGTCAACCTGGTGGTGCAGTTTTCCTCCCCGAAAAGTATTTCAGCATTCCTGCAGCGGGTAGGCCGCAGCGGCCACCAGGTCGGCGGTGTCCCGAAGGGCATCCTGTTCCCGCTCACCCGGGATGACCTGGTTGAATGTACAGCCCTGCTTGATGCCGTGCGACGCGGCGAACTGGACGCGCTCTGTATACCGGAGAAGCCGCTGGACATCCTGTCGCAGCATATCGTGGCCGAAGCCGGCGCCCGTGATGAAGACGAGCAGGGACTGGATCTCGATGAACTCTACACCTGGTTCAGCCGCGCCTGGTCCTACCGCAATCTGTCCCGGGAGGAGTTCGACGGCATCGTGCAGATGCTGGGTGAAGGCTACAGCTCGAGACGCGGACGCAGCGGCGCACTGCTGCACCTGGACCGGATCAATGCCCGCATCCGGCCGCGCAAGTCGGCGCGCCTGACGGCACTCACCAATGGTGGCGCCATTCCCGACATGTTTGAATACCAGGTGGTGCTCGATCCCGAGGATACTGTGGTCGGCAGCCTGAACGAGGACTTTGCCCTCGAATCGCTGCCCGGCGATATTTTCACGCTGGGCCACCACAGCTGGCGCATGCTGCGTGTCGATGGCCTGAAGATCCGTGTCGCCGACGCCCAGGGCCAGCCGCCGACCATTCCATTCTGGTTCGGGGAAGGAGCCGGACGCAGCCAGGAGCTGTCCGAATCGGTATCGCGCCTGCGCAAGACCATACGTGAGAAACTCGACAGTTCCGTGCAGGAGGCGATCGCCTTTCTCACAGATGACATAGGTCTCGGTGAATCCGCCGCGGAACAGCTGGTGCACTACCTCAAGGCCGGCAGCGATGCTCTTGAGGTCATGCCCAGTCGCGACTGCCTGGTGATGGAGCGCTTCTTTGACGAAGTAGGGGACATGCATCTAGTCATCCATTCGCCCTTCGGCAGCCGCATGAACCGGGCCTGGGGCCTGGCCCTGCGCAAACGCTTCTGCCGCAGTTTCAACTTCGAACTGCAGGCAGCCGCCAACGAAGACAGCATCGTGATTTCCCTGGGTTCCGTGCACAGTTTCGAAGTGGCCGACGTGTACCGCTACCTGAATTCACTGACTGTCGAAGATGTTCTGGTGCAAGCACTGCTCGATGCGCCGATGTTTGAATCACGCTGGCGCTGGAATGCCACGCGCTCGCTGGCCATCCAGCGCAACCGCAACGGCTCGCGCGTGCCGCCGCAATTCCAGCGCATGCAGGCTGAAGACCTGATCGCCCAGGTGTTTCCTGACCAGTTGGCCTGCCAGGAAAATCTCACCGGCAACCGGCAGATACCCGAGCACCCCCTGGTGCAGCAGACTATCCATGACTGCCTGACCGAGGCCATGGATATCGATGAACTGAAGGAACTGCTGGCCGCGATAGAGGGCAACGCCCTGGAACTGGTGGCGCGCGACCTGCGCGAACCATCACCGTTCGCCCAGGAAATCATCAACGCGCGTCCTTATGCCTTCCTCGACGATGCGCCCTTCGAGGAACGCCGGACCAATGCCATACGCAACCGGAGCTGGATCGATCCCGGAGAAACCGAGGGCTTCAGCAGCCTCGACCTGGCCGCCATCGAGCGGGTCAGGGAAGAAGCCTGGCCCTGGATCAGGTCCCCGGAGGAGCTGCACGATGCGCTGCTCGTGTTGGGTTTCCTGACCCAGAATGAGATGCGTGAGGGGCCCGAGGGGGAGGATTACAGCGTCTACCTGGATGCTTTGCTGGCCGATGGTCGGGTCACGCAAGCGGTGCGGGGTGATACGCATCTATGGATTGCCGCCGAACGCCAGCCCTGGTTCTGCGCACTGGCTATGGGCTTCAGTTTCGAGCCCGTGCCGGTGCTGACCGATGCTTTGCTGGCAACACCACCCACCCGCGAGGAAGCGATTAGGGAGCTGGTGCGCGGTCGCCTGGAAGGCCTGGGACCCGTCACCGCTGCACGGCTTGCCCGCGACTGCGGCTTGCCGCAGGGCGATATTGACCAGGCTCTGCTGGCACTGCAGACGGAAGGGTTTGTGTTCAGGGGACATTACACCGCACCGGTGCCGGGAGCAGGTGAAAGCGGGGACGGATTTGGTGAAGAATGGTGCGAACGCCGCTTGCTGCAGCGTATTCACCGTTACACCATCGATGCCCATCGCGACAGCATCAAGCCGGTATCCCTGCAGACCTACATGGAATTCCTGCTGCGCCTCCACGAGGTGCGTGACCAGTCCGGCGCCTCGCCAGCGGCCCCGGCCAACCATGAATCCCTGCTGCGGGTTCTGCAGCGCCTCGACGGCAGCAGCGCCCCGGCCTCGGCCTGGGAAAGCGACATCCTGCCCGGCCGTTTTGCCAACTACGACCCGGCGTGGCTGGACCTGTTGTGCCTGAGCGGGCGCATCACCTGGGGCCGCTTCATGACGCAATCGGCTGTCCGTGATGACAGCGACGGCAGGACCAGAAAGCCCAAGACGGGTCCCGTGAAAAGCACGCCGATCAATATCATCCAGCGCGGCAATGCCGAACTCTGGCGCCGGCTCGCGAGCACGGGCAATGAGCCGGAGCCGGTTCTCAGCAGCGATGCCGGCCTGGTCAGGCAGGTCCTGGCGGAAAAGGGCGCCAGCTTCTTTCTCGATATCGTCGAGCACACCGGCCTCATTCGTACACGGGCGGAAAACGCGTTGGCGGAACTGGTCAGTCAGGGACTTGTCACCAGCGACAGTTTTGCCGGCATGCGCGCGCTGTTGTCACCCGTTAACCGCAAGCATCGCAACGGTCGCACCGGCAAGCGTCGCCGCACGCCCTATGAAATCGAGGATGCCGGTCGCTGGACCCTGATCGACACACGCCTCGCAGAGGCACCGGTCATCGACGATGCAGACCTGGAGCGGCTCATCGAAATCTACCTGGAGCGCTGGGGCGTGATCAGTCGCAAGGTGCTGGAGAAGGAGCAGGCCGCGCCGTCCTGGCGCACCCTGTTGCTCAAACTCAGGCGCATGGAATTGCAGGGCCGTATTCGCGGCGGCAGGTTCATTGCCGGCATCGGCGGCGAACAATTCGCCCTGCCTGAAACCGTGAAGGCGCTTCGCACTTGTGCGCGTGATTTGCAGGAGCAGCCCGAACACGTGATGACCCGGCGGGTGATCAATGCCACCGATCCGCTCAATCTTGTCGGCGTGATCATGCCTGGCAGGAAAATTCCCTGCCTGGCAAAAAACCGCATACTGTTTGAGAACGGGCTGCCGGTTGCCGTGCTGGAAAAGGGCGAAGTGAGCCTGTTGCGACCCTGCCTGGATACTGAGCGCGATGTTTACCAGAAGGTATTAAAGGAAACCCATTACCCGGCACGTCTGCGGGCCTATCTCTGACAGAATTCATCGTGCGCTGCGACGCAGGTTATTGGGGAATAATTCAGAAAGGGGATTGCCAGTGGTCTGCCTGGGCCGATAATTAATTTTTGTAATAAAATCATGGCATAAGGTTCGCAATAATAGTATTTTATGGTCAAAACAGTTGTGTAATGAAACTGGTCAATTGCAACTTTTGCGAACCCGGTAGCTGTCTTTTTACACAGTTATCACAAAATGACCGCTTTTCTGCAGTGATGCTGTCGTTTCGGTAACGGGCAAGTAAGGAAGTCTTGATGAAAAGGCATGAAAGGGATCCCTCACTTGATTTGAATATCGAGCAAATCGAGCTGAAAGGATTTTCCCGCAGTCTGACAGAAATCGAGTTTCTGCTGCTGATACTGGTCATCCTTTACTACGTCGTCCCCGCCACCGAAATCGTCCACCCCTTCCTGATGACAGTATCGATGCTGCTCTACGCGGTGTTCGTGCTGGGATTCAATTACGTCAACCTCGATACGCCCCAGTACGCCTGGAAGCTGGCTATCGAGACCTGGGTTATGATCGTGTTCATCACCTGGGTGCTCTGGAACACGGGCAATATCGACAGCCCCCTGCTCAACCTGTACCTGCTCGTGATCATTTCCAGCGCCATTACGCTGGACAAGGTGACGACAACGCTCGAAATCGTTCTCGTCTTCTCCTTCTATGTATTCCTGGCCGTGAAAAACGGGCAGGCCTATGACCTCGCCGGTTTCAGCCAGATGCTGATCTATTTCTCTCCCTTTGTGCTGGTGGCCTACATCACTACCATGCTGGCGTCGGATGTGCATTACGGCAAGATGATGTTCAAGGCACTGTCGGAAACCGACGAGATGACCAGCCTGCTGAACAAGCGTTCGTTCATCCCGATGTTCAACAAGGCGGCTGAGGTGGCCATGAAATACAACCAGCCGCTGTCCGTGATGATGATCGATGCAGACAATCTCAAGGAAGTGAATGACAAGTACGGACACAAGGCCGGCGACAAGCTTATCGTTTCCATGGCGAATGCCATTGAAGACTGCCTGAGAACCTCCGACATTATCTGCCGTTACGGCGGCGACGAATTCGTGGCCTTGCTGCCGCAGCTGCCGTCCAGCCGCGCCAAGGAAACCGGTGAACGCCTGCGCAACGCTGTCGAGAACACGTCTTTCGATGTGGACGGCCAGGCCATCAGCTCAACGGTCAGTATCGGCATTGCGTCGTATCCCGATGAAGTGGGCAATGTCTTCGACCTGCTGGAAAAGGCTGACGATGCGCTTTACGAATGCAAGCGCGCAGGTCGCAACAATGTCATCAGTTATTCTTCGGTGCCGAGCAAGGCCACCGTGGAGCATTCTTCTTCCCGCGGCCACGAGGTCAAGCAGGGTCGCTCGCGCAAGACCGATCGGCCAGAATAAATATCCTCCCTTGCTGCCGCACTATCGCGGCATTTCCAGCAGGATTTTCAGTGTACCCTTCGTGGCGGCCCGGTCGACAGCGCTGACTGCATCTTCGAGTTTGCAGGTTTCCTGGACCAGCACCGACGGATCGATGGCGTTTGCGGCCATCATGGCAACAGCCTTGTCCATGGGGCCGCAGCGCGAGCCCACCAGTGTGATTTCGTTGACCACCAGCGCGGCCGGGTTGAAGCTGAGCGGGTCCTTGTAGGTGGACTTCAAAACCAGGGTTCCCAGCGGCTCGGCCATGTGCATGGCATCGGCAAAACCGGCGGGGCTGCCGGTAGCTTCGATTACCACGGGAAATTGCCGGTCCGGCGGCTCACTGTAAAACGTAACTGTTTCGAGCCCGGGCAGTTGTGCGCGCTCAGCATGATGGCCGACAAGCGTTACTTCGATGCCGGAGTGGGCGAGGCTGAGGGCGATCAACAGGCCCAGCTTGCCGTCTCCGATCACGGCGGCGGTGCCGTGTGCTGAAAAGTCCACCTGCTCCTGGATTTCCAGGGCGGCAGCCAGGGGTTCGGCAAACACGGCCTGCTCATCAGGAACGTTGTCCGGTACCAGTACCAGGTTTTCGCGCGGGGTGGTCAGGTATTCGGCAAAAGCGCCATCCCGTCCCTTGATGCCGAGGGCGGTGCGCTTCAGACAGTGGTGTGGGTGGCCCGCCCTGCACAGCCTGCAGGTGTGGCAACTGGCATTGATGTCGGCAACGATGCGCTTGCCGACGAGACTGTCATCTTCCGCCTGGGCCACGACTCCGACGAACTCGTGGCCGAGCGTGCCATTGAAAGGATAATAACCGCGGATGATTTCCAGGTCGGTGTTGCAGATGCCGGCACGGGACAGGCGCACAAGCACCTCTCCCTGTGCCGGTTCCGGCACCGGGACCTCGTTGACGGCAAGGTTTGTGCCGTTCCATTGCAGTGCCTGCATTGTTCTCATAAACTGATTTACCCTGAACGGTGAATCGTTCCCATGATACCTCACGAGACCACTAGCGTTTCCAGCCAGATGAAAAAAGCCGATACACTAACCGACAACGTAACCAGGGGCCTGGTGAAAAAAACCGGCAGCGCTGCCGCTGCGGCGGCACCGGGCCGGGGCGCCGGCGGCAAGGGCCATGACCATGTCGATGCGATCAACCAGGTATTTGCCGAGCTGGAGCTTGCCTACCACAACCAGTACCACAAGGCGTACGCGCAGGAAGGCAGCATCGGCATCGCCAAGAAATACTGGCTGGAATGCCTGGCGCCGTTCGCACCGGCGATCATCCTCAAGGCTGTTCGCATTGTCGTGAAGACACAGCAGTACCTGCCCAGTGTCGCCACCATCATCGAGGCCTGTGAAAGCGCCCTGGAAGAGCACGGCCTGCCTGCCGCCCACGACGCCTATGTCCAGGCCTGCTGTGCTGCCCATCCCAAGGCAGAGTACAAATGGTCACATCCGGCTGTCTACCTCGCCGGCAAGGCCATCGGCTGGTTCGAACTGGAAAACAATCCCGAGAGCAGGATCTACCCGCTGTTTGAAAACCACTACCGGAAGTTGTGCCAGCGGGTGCTGGCGGGGGAGGAACTCGTGATTCACGTACCGGAGGCGCTTCCTGAAAGCAGTGCAAAAAAACTTTCCCTGGAAGATAACAAAAGCCGGATGGCAGAGTTAAGAAAAAGTCTGAAAAAATAGTTTTTTAGATTTTCTCTTCTAGGAAGGATGGATGTGACTTTCTTTTAAAAGAATGACACCTAAGAAACCCCGAGTTTTTCCGCTTTTCCCTGCCGGGATGGATGGCACTTCTTTTTAAAAAGAAGTGCCCAAGAAAACCTGCCCCGGGCGTCCTGGCCTGCGGCTCCCCTCGTCGCAGGACCCTTGCGACGGGTCGCGGAGAGTCGGCTCCTGCCTCCGACTTCGCTCAGCCGGCCGTCCATGTCCGGCTGCCCCTGCAATGCCCCTGTTCCTCGGCAGGCCTTACGGGGCCCTGGGGCTTCGATAAAAGCTCTCTTCTAAGGATTCAACACTCTTTTTGTAAGCGACCTATTCGGCTGACAGTATCAGCTCAAGGTCGCGTCTGTGATTGTCCACCTGCCGTAAAACGAAGGTGAATGCCCCCTGAGCCAGCCGAGTGAAGGGCTTTTTCCAGGACGAAAAGGCCATGGATGGCCTTTTCAGGCGCTCCGCGACAGGATGTCGCGTGAGCCGTGTCCGTCGGAAAAAGTCTGGAGCGAGGGTAGCCGCAGGCCTGGCGTTCGGGGGCGGGTTTCTTTGGTGACTTTCTTTTAAAAGAAAGTCACACCAAGATTAAGATTAAGCGAGTTTCGTATATTTGATACGCGTGGGGTCAATATCCCCTTTGCGCTTTTTAAGATCCTCTTCATAGTCGGTGTAATTACCTTCATGAAAAATTATTTCCGAATCGCCTTCGAAGGCGAGGATGTGCGTGGCGATACGATCCAGGAACCACCTGTCGTGTGACACGACGATCACGGTTCCCGGGAAGGCCAGCAGGCCTTCTTCCAGGGCGCGCAGAGTTTCGACGTCCAGGTCGTTGGTCGGCTCGTCGAGCAGCAGCACATTGGCGCCACGCTTGAGCAGCTTGGCCAGGTGTACGCGATTGCGTTCACCGCCAGACAAATCCTTCACGAGTTTTTGCTGATCCGAGCCCTTGAAGTTGAAGCGGCTGACATAGGCGCGCGAGGCGATCTCGTAGTTGCCGATCTGCATATTGTCGACACCGCCGGAAATTTCCTGCCACACGGTGTTCTTGCCGTCGAGTTCGTCGCGGCTCTGGTCCACATAGGCCAGGTCCACGGTCTCGCCGATGCGTATTTCGCCGCTGTCGGGTTGCTCCTTGCCGACCAGCATGCGCAGGAAGGTGGTCTTGCCGGCGCCGTTGCCGCCGATGATGCCGACAATGCTGCCGCGCGGGATGTTGAAGGTCAGGTCGGTGATCAGGGCGCGACCGTCGAAGCCCTTGCTGACGTGATCGACCTCGATGACCTTTTCACCCAGGCGCGGGCCGGGCGGGATATACAGTTCCAGTGTTTCGTTGCGGGTCTGGAATTCCTTTGAGCTCAACTCCTCGAAACGGGCCAGTCGCGCCTTGCTCTTGGCCTGGCGGCCCTTGGGGTTCTGGCGCACCCATTCCAGTTCCGCCTTGATGGCCTTGTCGAGAGAGGCCTGCTGGCGCTCCTCCACTTCCAGGCGTTTCTCCTTGGCGGCCAGCCAGTCGCTGTAGTTGCCTTCGTAGGGTATGCCGTGACCGCGGTCGAGTTCGAGAATCCAGCCGGCAGCATGATCGAGGAAGTAGCGGTCATGGGTGATGGCCACCACGGTGCCCGGATATTCCTGCAGGAATCTTTCCAGCCACGCCACGCTCAGTGCATCGAGATGGTTGGTGGGCTCATCCAGCAGCAGCATGTCCGGCTTGGACAGTAGCAACCGGCACAGGGCGACACGACGCTTCTCGCCCCCGGACAGGTTTTTCACCGGGGTATCCCACGGCGGCAGGCGCAGGGCGTCGGCGGCGATTTCCAGCGTGCGGTCGATTTCCCAGCCGCCGGTGGCATCGATGAGCCCCTGCAGTTCTCCCTGCCTTTCCAGCAGGGCGTTCATTTCGTCATCGCTCATGGGTTCGGCGAATTTATCGCTGATGGCATTGAATTCATCCACCAGGTCCTTGATCTCGCGGATGCCATCCTCCACATTGCCGCGCACATCCTTGATTTCATCCAGATGCGGTTCCTGGGGCAGGTAGCCGACCTTCAGTTGCGGCTGTGGGCGCGCCTCGCCAAGGTAATCCTTGTCGACGCCGGCCATGATCCGCAGCAGGGTGGATTTGCCGGCGCCGTTGAGTCCGAGCACGCCGATCTTGGCGCCGGGAAAAAACGACAGGGAGATATCCTTGAGGATTTCGCGTTTCGGCGGGACTACTTTTCCCACACGATTCATCGTGTACACAAACTGGGCCATATACCGGTTTACCTGGATTTGTTGTTGACTGGGTTCGGGATGTGTCGTGCTCTATGGCTACGTGCCAAGGGCTGTTTTGGGAGGCTAAATGCTTCTTTTTTAAGGTAGAATAGCCAGCCCCGAATTCTACTATAGGCCCGAAAGAGGAAAAAGATGCTGGACGATCAAATGCAGTTGGCAGGATTTGATGAAGAATTGTTGTCGGCCATCCAGAAAGAAGCCAAAAGGCAGGAAGAGCATATCGAACTGATCGCTTCCGAGAACTACACAAGCCCCCGGGTGCTTGAAGCCCAGGGCAGCATCCTCACCAACAAGTACGCCGAAGGGTACTCCGGCAAGCGCTACTATGGGGGTTGCGAGTACGTTGACATCGTGGAAAACCTGGCCATAGAGCGTGCCAAGGCTCTCTTCAATGCCGGCTTTGCCAACGTACAGCCGCATTCCGGCTCCCAGGCCAACGCGGCCGTGTACATGGCGCTGATGAAACCGGGCGAGACCTTCATGGGCATGAGCCTGGCCGACGGCGGCCACCTGACCCACGGTGCTTCGGTGAGTTTTTCAGGGCGCATCTACCATGCCGTCCAGTATGGCATCGACCCGGAAACTGGCGAGATCGATTACGACAATGTTGCGGACCTGGCAAAACAGAGCAAGCCGAAAGTCATCTGGGCCGGCTTCTCCGCTTACTCGCGCATCATCGACTGGGAAAAAATGCGCGCGATTGCCGACAGCGTCGGCGCCTACTTCGTCGTCGATATGGCGCACATCGCAGGCCTGGTCGCGGCAGGGGTATACCCCAGCCCGGTCAACATTGCGCATGTCACCACGTCCACCACGCACAAGACCCTGCGCGGTCCGCGCGGCGGTCTGATCCTGGCACAGGGTGATGACGAGGAACTGAACAAGCGGCTGAACTTTGCCGTGTTCCCGGAGAGCCAGGGCGGCCCGTTGATGCACGTCATCGCCGCGAAGGCGGCGTGCTTCAAGGAAGCGATGGAAAAAGAATTCATCGATTACCAGAAACAGACCCTGGAGAATTCGCGCACCATGGCTGCGGTGTTCATGGAACGCGGCTTCAAGATAGTTTCCGGCGGCACCGACGACCACCTGTTCCTGCTCAGCCTGGTGGACAAGGATGTGACCGGGCAGGATGCCGACAAGGCCCTGGGCCGGGCAAACATCACCGTGAACAAGAACGCCGTGCCCAACGATCCCCGGCCGCCGTTCGTTACCAGCGGCATTCGTGTCGGCAGTCCCGCCGTCACCACGCGCGGCTTCCGCAAGGAAGAGGTGACGCAGTTGGTGCACTGGATGTGTGATATTCTTGATGACATTAACAATGAAAGCCTGATTGCCGAGGTTCGCGGCAAGGTGCTGGAGTTGTGCGGGCGATTCCCCGTTTATAAAAAGGCGTAAGGTCCGGCGCCGGGTAGCAGCATATGCATTGTCCTTTCTGTGATGCGGAAGACACCAAGGTGATTGACTCGAGACTGGTTTCCGAGGGCAACCAGGTGCGCCGGCGCCGCGAATGCATGACCTGTGAAGAGCGTTTCACGACCTTCGAGACCGCCGAACTGGTCATGCCGCGCCTGATCAAGGGCAACGGCAACCGCGAACCCTTCAATGAAGACAAGCTGCGAGCCGGCATGATGAAGGCGTTGGAAAAACGCCCGGTCAGCCTGGAGCTGGTGGAAAGCTCCATCAACCATGTCAAACATGAACTGCGCGCCACAGGGGAGCGTGAAATTCCCAGCAAGCTGGTTGGCGAAATGGTCATGAATGAACTGAAGAAGCTGGATGAGGTTGCCTATGTCCGCTTCGCTTCTGTCTATCGCAGCTTCAAGGACCTGAACGAGTTCAGGGAAGAGATCGACCGTATCGCCCAGGAAGGTGAAGCGGCCGCCTCGGCGAACAAGTAACCCACCCCGCCAGGGGATGCAACCGACAGCCACCCCGACTCCAGATTATGTCCCAGGCCGATATTCATTACATGCAACGCTGTCTCGGTCTCGCCGAAGTCGGTCGCTATACCGCCAAACCCAATCCCGTGGTTGGCGCCATACTGGTGACCGGCGACACGATCATTGCCGAGGGCTTCCATGAACGGGCGGGGCAGAACCACGCCGAGATCATGGCCCTGAAAAAAGCCGGCGATCGCGCCAGGGGTGCCACGCTCTACGTCACCCTTGAACCTTGCTCACATACAGGTCGCACCGGACCATGTGCCGATGCCGTGATCGAGGCCGGAGTTGCGCGGGTGGTGTACGGCATGGTCGATCCCAATCCCGCTGTGTCAGGCAATGGCCTGGACAAACTGCGTGCTGCCGGCATACAGGTGGACGGCCCCGTACTGCCGGAAGCGGCGGAAGCCCTGAACCGGGGTTTTGCCAAGCGCATGCGCGAAGGGTTGCCATACGTGCGCTGCAAGCTGGCCATGAGCCTGGACGGCCGCACCGCCATGGCCAGCGGTGAAAGCAAGTGGATCACCGGCCCCGAGGCCCGTGAGGACGTCCAGAAGCTGCGAGCGCAAAGCGGCGTGGTCATGAGCGGTATCGAAACCGTACTGGTCGATGATCCCGGCCTGGATGCACGCTTTGAAGGTGTGAGCATCATCCAGCCGTTGCGGGTGATTGTCGATTCGCGCCTGCGCATTCCGCCCGCGGCAAAAACCCTGCAACTGCCGGGCGAGGTCATGGTGGCGACCGCGGTGACCAGCAACGACCTGCTTATCGACAAGCAAAAGGAGCTGGCGAGGGACAATGTCGTGATTGTGCCGTGTGCCAACACCGATGGTCGTGTCGACCTGGAAGCCCTGCTGCGATACCTCGCCGTGGAAAAACAGTGCAACGACATCCTGCTGGAAACCGGTGCAGAACTCGCCGGCGCCATGCTCGATGCCAGGCTTGTGGATGAGGTGATCACCTATATCGCACCCAAGCTGCTGGGCAGCGATGCCAGGCCGCTGTTCAACCTGCGGGGTAAAACCACGCTGTCCGACCATGTCGCACTTGAGTTGTGCGATGTGGTAATGCTGGGAAAAGATTGTAGAATGCGCTCCCGCGTTAAAAGAGCCCCGTAATGTTTACCGGCATCATCGAAGCAACCGGCGAGATCACCGGCCTGGAGCAGGTCGGCGGTGACCTGCGTGCCGAAATCACCTCTGATGCACTCGATTTTTCCGATGTCGGGATCGGTGACAGCGTCTGTGTCAGCGGTGTGTGCCTGACCGTTGTGACCCTGGCAGGCAACAGATTCACCGTCGACATCTCCAACGAGACCGTATCGCTGACTTCATTCGCGACCCTGAAAACAGGCGCCAGGGTCAACCTGGAAAAGGCCATGCAGCCTTCGAGCCGATTCGGCGGCCATATCGTCAGCGGCCATGTCGACGGCCTGGCCGAACTGGTCAGCCGCAAGGCGGATGGCCGCAGCGAGCGCCTCGACTTCAGGGCGCCCGCGCAGCTGAAAAAATACATCGCCGCCAAGGGTTCGGTGTGCCTGGAAGGCATAAGCCTCACGGTGAATGCCGTGACGGGCGATCACTTCGGTGTGAACATCATTCCGCATACGGCCGAGGTCACCACGTTCGGCAAGCTGAATCCCGGCGACAAGGTCAACCTGGAAGTGGATATCATCAGCCGCTACCTGGAACGGCTTGTGAGCGGTGATCCTGAAAAGGCGGTCTCACAGGTAACCATGGACCAGCTGGTGCGTTGCGGTTTTGCCGATACTCCAGGCAATAAAAAATGAAACTGAATTCCATTGAAGAAATCATCGAGGATTTTCGCCAGGGCAAGATGGTCGTCCTGATGGACGATGAGGATCGGGAAAACGAAGGCGATCTGATCATCGCTGCGGAAAAGGTGCGCCCGGAAGACATCAACTTCATGGCCAAGCATGCCCGCGGCCTGGTCTGCCTCACGCTGACGCGTGACCGCTGCCGGCAGTTGAAATTGCCATTGATGGTTGAAACCAGCGGATCGCCGTTCGGCTGCAACTTCACCGTCTCTATCGAAGCGTCCAGCGGCGTCACCACCGGTATATCCGCTGCCGATCGCGCACGCACCATCCAGGCGGCAGTCGCCGCCGATGCGAAACCCGAGGACATCATCCAGCCAGGACATATCTTTCCCGTCATGGCCAACGACGGCGGCGTGCTGCGCCGTGCCGGCCATACCGAAGCCGGCTGCGATCTGGCCAAGCTGGCGGGCCTGACGCCGGCCTCTGCCATCTGCGAGATCATGAATGAAGACGGTTCCATGGCACGCAAGGACGACCTGGAAAAATTCGCCGCGCAGCACAACCTCAAGATCGGCACGATCATGGACCTGATCCATTACCGCATTGCCAACGAGAGGACCATCGAGCGCGTGCAGGAATACACCATGCAAACC
>Ga0181589_10000866_pt1 | contig 22688 bp, 23 predicted proteins | sample 071ome_25_FD_132444 | JGI IMG/M metagenome (GOLD analysis project Ga0181589, IMG submission 132444) | Coastal salt marsh microbial communities from the Groves Creek Marsh, Skidaway Island, Georgia - 071410BT metaG (megahit assembly) | ecosystem: Environmental > Aquatic > Marine > Intertidal...
CGATGCGGATGATTTTCCATCAGTTTCATTTCTAGCAGTTGGGCCACTTGCCGGGGCAGATGGGGGGCGTACGAAATATAGCGAGCGAGAGCTTACTCTTAACCGTCTTCCTTTTCACTCAGGTAGTAGTGTCCCTTTTTGTGTGACAATCAAATTCCGCGACAAAGAAGAGACTTTGTATTTTGATCCTTTTTCGGGGTATGCCCTGAAGGAGGTTGAGCAATGAGAGAAATTGGCATGAATCCAACAAAGAGAGGATTTATGCTCATCGAAGTTCTGATTGCATTGGCTTTGTTTGGGTTTGCGGCCGTCTATCTTGTAGATGGTGCTTTTGTGGCTTCTAGAGTGGTACGGGTTATGAAAGATACCCGCGAGATGGAGCAGGATCTATTGTGGGTGCGCAGTGAGGTGTTGAGTGAAGCAAATTACGAAAAATTTTTAGAAGGCGGTGAGATTACTTCTCTTTCAATGGGGGAAGTACAGTGGGAAGCGGAAGTGGAGATGACTGATGTCTTGGATCTGTACAAAGTTATTCTTCGGCTCGAGTACGAAGGGAATGATGATTATGGGGTGGACCCCGGGGTGCGGTCCTCGGGGATGTATTTACTTAGACCGGGCTGGGGGAGGCATGCGGATTTTTCGACGGAGCGTAATCGATTGCTGGAAACCAAGCGTGATCAAATGCGTGAACTGCAAGAGGAAAGGAGGAGGAAGTCGTGATCAAGCGGTCGGGCTTTTCGTTGGTTGAGGTTTTGTTAGCTTTGGCGATCGGAGGGCTGGTTCTTCTCTCGGCAAGTGCTCTTCTTGTGACCATATCCCAGGCCTGGGCAAATCGTCCGGCCACCCGGGAAGCTTTTGATACCCATGTAAATGGAGTGGCCCACTTTCTCACCGCAATGCTTGAGGAAGCCTCTGTTCCAGGCTTGGCTGGTAATGAGAGGAAGGCTGTTGGGTTGGGCCGACCAGTTGGGTTTTCGGAGTCAGATGATCCTTTGATTCACTTTTATTTGCGAGAGGCCCCCCCTTTGTTTTTTTGGCCCTATGGGCCTGCCACGCGTGTTCATGCATATCTTTACCTGGATGATCGAGATGGACTGAATCTTCTTTGGTTTACAGAACTTCAGGAACTGGAAAAAAATGACAAGGGGAAGCAGGAGCCGGAAGATGAAGATGATCTGTTTCGCACTTTAATCAGTCCCTTTTGTTCAGAGATCTATTTTTGCTATTACGGAGATGAAGATGCAGCATCCGATGATATCAAGAATTGGGAAATTAAAAAAGGCTTGGAGGAAAATCTTCAGACCGGCGAATTTCGGCTGCCTGCTTTTGTTAAACTAGTTTTTCGATGGGATGAAGAAGATTTAGAACGCACAATTACTCTTGCAATTGACCGCCCGTCTCCAAGCGGGGTGGAGGAAGAACCAAAATGAGAAAGAGAGGTTCGATTCTAGTCTTTGTACTTGCGTTGATTGTGCTGCTTTCTGTGCTGTCCATGCGATTGATGGAAGAAACGGTTCAGGAATTACGACATGTAAGCCAATTTCACCGCAGAGATGACTTACGAATGCATGCCTATTCAGCTTTGGACTTAGCGGTAGGTGTTTTAAGCGAATTTCAATTATTGGAAGGAAAACTACATGCACCGGGACAAGGGTGGGGAGATCCGATTCGATACTCTGGCTTATCCCCGCTGGATCCAAAAGTAAGATGGTCAGTTCGGTTGACCGATGAATCAGCTAAATTATCGCTTAAAAAAATCAGCGAAAAAGACTTGGTTGATCTTTTTGCAGCTATGCATTCTCGAGGAAGTTCCCTTGTGGATAAGGACGATGGTCAGCCTTACTACGATGCCTTGAAAGATTGGCAGGACGCGGACGATGAAGAACGTGATGAGGGCGCCGAAGATGATTATTATGAAGGACTTGATAGCCCCTATTTCACTCCAGGTAGGCCTATCAGTAACTATGAAGAATTTCGTATGATCAAGGGATTTGCCTACGATGCTTATGAAACAGAATACATGGGGCTGTTTTATGATGAAAGAGGAAGCGAAACTCAAAACATGAAAGATTTTCGTTCCTCATTCTCTTTTTTTTATGATGGCCCGGTTAATGTAAATGGGGCTTCTGCATTTTTAAAAAGGTTTCTTTGTGGCGATGATGAGGCTCTTTTTGAGGACTTTTCCACCGGCCCTTCAGGGGGATCGAAGGAAACATACTACACCAATACTAACGATCCAAACCTTGCCCGTTTGAGGGGGAAGAGAGGAATCCCTTTCGGAGTAACGGCTAGTGCTTTTCGGGTCGAGGTTTCAATCGACAAAGGGAAGTCGAACTTTCGCCTTCATGCAGTACTTGGTATGGACTTGGGTAATCCTTCCGCACGACGCAATCCAAGTGCTGGTACAACTACCCAACGCCCAAGGAGTAAAAAAAATGCTGGTTTGCAATACCCATTCCGTATTCTCTCCCTGCGTGAGAACGAGAATTTGATCGACTAGGATTACCTACGGAAGTACAAGTACAAGCTATGTCGGAAGAGCAGAATAGCCTCCCCGATCTGCCGATTGGAGGGTTGAGCGAGATAACACTCCGGATACCTGGGGAATGTTTTTTCTGTGAGTCCATTTCTTTGCCTAGTTCCCTGACCAAGGAAGAGGATAAAGAAAACGTTAAATGGAGAGGCAAGGTCGAGGAGTTTCTTTTTCAATCTTTGTCCGAGTCTGCCCTTTCCCCTTATCCAGCCGAGCAACTTGCCTGGGGGTTTCATGCATGTGACCAATCTGGAAGGGCGGTTATATTTGCTACTCCATTAGCCAGGCTTAAGCAATTGGGTTGGCAGAATCTCGATCTCTTCCGAAGAGTGTTTCCTTCGTTTGTAAGTTTATTTAGCGAACCCAGAAAAATGGCATGTATAGAATTCTTACTTCACGAAGACACGCTTACACTCGCTTGTTTTGAGGCAGGATCCTCGGCTCCTAATGAATTGGTTTCTTTGCCAGTGGACTGGGAAAATGACGAGAATCTTGAAGGCGTGCGTAGTAAGCTACTTTCATTGGTAGAAGTGGATCGGTATTCTCCAGCAGAAAATGTGCAGGTAGCTACTGAGGTGGTTCGCATGCCCGATGGTTTTTTTGAGTTTGATCATCATACTTTTAACCAAAGTACCTCGGGTTCTGTGCTTCCTGATAAAGTAAGATTGTCGGCAGATGAACTTTGGTGCCATGACCTTCGTGCACCTGAATTTAAGGATGCAGAGAAAAACAAAAGAAAGAGGGCACGCCGGCGTTGGAAATCGATGAGCTTTGCAGCTGTTGTATCTATGATTCTGTTGATCTGCTACATTGGTGGCCAAATTGCTGAACTTAAGCTTGAAGAAAAGAGAATTGAATCTGCCGATATGGCTAATCAAGTGCCCCTGGTTTTAGAGTCCCAAAAGTTACTTGAAAAATTGAGACAAAATAAATTGGGTGGTATTGACCCGTTTGGAGCATTGGGAAGAGTTGCGGTACACCGTGGTGGTTCAACCAATAACCCGGACTTATGGTTTTCTTTGGCTCATTTTGAGACAAGAAGTCATGTGAAGCTCGAGGGGGAAGGCAAGAATGTTGAATCGATCAATACTTTTTTAGGAAAATTGGAATCTGCTAAGGTCTCACGAATTCGTAAAGGTCGCTCAGGAGAGGAGCTCCGCCAAATAAAAAGTGGGAAAGGAAAGACTACTTTTGAAGTGGAAATTGACCTATTGGAAGAGCCAGCAGAGAAAGAAAATACAAATGTTTCACTCCCTGAGCAAGGAGGCGGCAATTGAAAAGCTTGAGCTCTACATTTCAAAGACTAAGTGAAAGGGAGCAGCGTTTACTTACTTTTTCTATCTGGACGGTTTTGGGACTTTGTTTTTTTCAACTGGGCAAACAAGGGCTAATTGTTTCTCAGGACTGGAGCCTAGTGAATCAGGAAATGACTGCCCATCAGGCGGTGATTGGTCTGAAACCGATGATTGATAAGGCACTGGAACTGCAAAAGATTGAGCAACAAAATAAAAGCTACGACAAAAAGAATTTGAGTAACCGTGCATCAAGTCTTGCAGACAAAGTTTTTCCTGCCCGGGATTATCGAGAATTAGATACGGATGAACGCGATAGGTACTCGCAGCACCGCGTTCGAATTACTTTCCAGCGGGCCAGCTATGACCAAGTTAATGAGTTTGCCAGCTTGATTAGAAAGGAAAGTCCATACATGTTCTTGAGTGAAGTGAAAATAGAACCCAATTATCCTCCAAAATCCAGACCCTATGATCCGACCACTTTTGATGCTGTATTTGAAGTAAGCTCGGTGGAATTCATCAACCAATGAACAAGTCTCTACATTATTTTCTTTTTTTCGCTTCCACATTGGCGGTATCTGCCCAAGTTCCAGTATCTGAAGAGCCCAGTCCTCCGGGTGATCCGATTGCCCAAGCTGTTTTGGATGAACAGGGTGGGGCTGGGCCTAGTATTTTTTCTGATCCAGAAGAACTTTCCAATATTGATGGATTGGAAGATCCAATGGAAAGACTGAAGATCCGTGACCATGATGCGAATATGGTACTTGATGCTATCCAGATGATTACGGGCCGTTATATTTTGCGCCCTCAAAATCTACCCCAAGTGAAGATCTCTTTTGATAGTATGAACATATTAACTAAGAGAGAAACATTGCTGGCTCTTGATAGTTTGTTGGCAATGAATGGGGTAGGGATCACAAAAATTGATAATCAGTTTTACAAGGCCGTACCCACCGCAGGTATTAATGTTCATGTTCCAATTTGGCTGGATGCTCCTGCATCCTCTCTTAGCCCGAGTCAGCGAATTTATATCAAGATGTTTCATTTACAATATGCACCAGCTCTGGAAGTTCGTGAGCAGCTTAATCCCTTTGCCACTCCAAGTGTTGGCTCGCTTCTCGTTTTTGAAAAAGCAAACAGCATATTAGTGACCGATGCCTTGTTAAATTTACAGAGAATGGAAAAACTTTTGAAGACCATTGACCGGCCGATTCGAAAGGAAGACTTGGGGACTGACTTCTTTATTTGGTCTACGAAGCATGCCGGTGCCCGTGAACTTGAAGGCAAAATAAAGAGTATGATCGAAGGAAGCCTGAAGCCTTTTCTCGGAGGAACAACCCAAATAGATTCGGATGATCGGACCGGGAAATTGATTATTATCACGAGGCAAGAAAACAAAGAGACGCTGTGGTTTTTTCTCGAGGAGTTGGATGCTCCTGTAAAAATGAAAACAACCAGTAAACTGTTTAAGCTGCAGCACGCTGAGTCCAAGGATATCCAAAGTATCTTGGATGAGGTGATTAAGAATCAGCAGCGGATTAAACAGCAAATTCAAGGCAAGAATGTAGCCGCTCGTGCCAAAGCGACTCAAGATGGAAAACCTAAGACGCCTGTGCCTGCAGGGAGCAAGACCGATGCGGCAACTGAGACTGGAGAAGGTGGGTCAGAAGGGGCACACGAATTCAGTGATTTTGTCACCATTTCATCCGATGAGAGAAGTAATGCTATTTTGGTTTATGGCACCAAGGCTGATATCGAGGAAATCGGTCGGATGATAGAATCTCTGGACCAACCACTTCCTCTGGCCCGGATTGATACCATTTTTGTTATGGTGGACTTAACCGAGCAAAATCAGCGCGGCATTGATGCGTTGTTTGGTGGGCTTGAATGGTCTAAATTTGCCCGCGGGGCGAGGGGAGATAATTTGTTCGGTGAACCGGTTACTGGAACGAGCCAAGTTACCAATGCCAATGCTGACGGCAGTCCAGGAGATACTACATCTTCGGTTACCAATAATGTGGGTGGAGAAACCGTTCAAGGCATTTTGGGTATCCCAGGGTTGAATACGACGATTCCTTTTCAAATGCAGGATTGGGAGCTTACCGGAATACGTTGGGATCAGATCTTTGCCCTTTCTTCGGAAAGAAATGATGTTAGGATTTTTTCCACACCTTCTTTAATGGTTTCACATAATGCCCCTGAAGTTCATATTTTGATTGAGGATGAAAGGAATATAGTCGTGCCTACTTACGGTACTTACTCTTCAACTGAGAATACCAATACTGGACAGCGTGATCAGATAACCGCCAAAACTGAACTGCAAATTAAGAAGCCCAAGATTGGTCTTCCCCGTTACGATGAAAATGGCACCTTGCTAAACCGAGGGTCAATTTTCATGGAGGTTGAAGTAAAGGCAGAGAAATTCGATGAGACTCAAAGCAATACTTATGCGGGTCAATCTCTCCCAGCTAAAAAGATAAGGGAGGCTAAATCTTTAGTCACGATACAAGATCGCGAAATTCTAGTACTTGGTGGATTACAGGAGGTGCAAGTGGACTCCACTGAGTCCAAGTACAATTTGCTTAGTGATATTCCATATTTTGGGGAAAAATTCTTTCGACCCAAAGCGGTTAAATACACACCGACAGAACTTTTGATTTTTCTTAAACCCACCATCATGACACCAGGCAGAGAACAAACGGATCGCAATATTAGGCAGATCGATGAAAGAATCGAACCTACCTATGCTCCTCAATTTCGTTCCCCATCCGGAAGAGTTCTTGGTATGCCCGATATAGATGGAAAGAGTAAGAAGCCGGTACCGAACACATCTAATCAAGACTCCCCATCAGTGGCTCCCAAGTTGTGAATTTTTCCCAATTTTTAGCACTTCAGGTAGTTTTTATTTTCCCTCTAATATGTGCCGAGTCGTTGCAGGCCCAGGGAAACCCATTTCTTCGACCTGGAAGCAAGCCTCCATTGCAACCTGTTGTCCGCAAGCCTGCTCCACCACCTCCAGCCCCAATCCCTCACAACCCAAACCTAGAATTCAGGGGGTATTTTCAGCTTAAGGGAGAGTTGCATTTTGCTCTATTTGACAAAAGTAAAAATCGGGGCGAATGGTTGCAGAAGGGGGAGTCCATGCCGGATGGCGGCCGCGAGATTGAGGGTTTTGACAGTAAAAATGAGGAACTGATTTTACAAGGGGGCTTAAGGCTGTCTTTGAAAGATTCTGAAAAGCGAACTTTGCCCTTACCTGGAGGAGCGAAGGTATCTCCAGGTAAACCGCAGTCGGGCAAAATTCCACCCCCCCGGCGGTAATTATCTTCTTTGAAACTCTTTTTGAATCATGAGTGAGAAAACAGGTAGCTCCAATATTAAACCCGGTGATGCTGAGATTATTGAGGGTACTGTGTCTTCGAATAAAGGAACTTTAAACGGGAATCTACAGGAAACAGAGATGGACTGGTGGCCAGAACTGGCCGACCTTGACAGGCTTAATGTAATGGCAGCTCCGATTGAAGATCGAGCCCGTATTTTAGCCGCCAAGATAGCTGGAACCGTGGAAGAAACCATGCTTTCAATCTCGGAAAGATCAATGCTGCCTTACTTAGAGTCCTTTACGATTGCGGATGCCCCCACCAAGTTAATACCGCTTCGCCTAATCCACTCTTTTTCCTGTTTGCCCATTGATCAATCACCTCAAGCCAAGGAAACTAAGGAAGTTTACCCAGACGAAGAAGCCGGTACGCTCAAGGTTTCTAATGAGGGCAAGGATGGTAAAATCCATATTCTTACTGTATGGCCGCCAACCCGTAGAATGAGCAAGTGGGTATATGCAGTTTCTGGAAGAAAACCGGTTTGGTATTTAGGGTCTCCGGAAAAAGTACTACGGGCAATCACCGAAAACTTTGGTATTGGGGCTGATAGTCTTGATGAGTCTGACTTAGAGGAAGAAGCCGAACAGGATCATCAGGATGATTTGGAAGATCAGAATGCTGCCATTATTCGTTTTGTAAATGAAGTGGTGCAACGAGCAATAGTTGACCGTGCCACCGATATTCATTTCGAACCACACAAAGAAACATTGCAGATCAGATACCGAATTGATGGACAACTCGTTCCTGTTCGTGTGCCGGACAATCTTCGAAGTTTTCAGGACGCAATTATTTCCCGCATTAAAATAATGGCGGGAATCAATATCTCTGAAAAAAGAAGACCACAGGGGGGAAGAATTACTTTTACCCAAGGACAAAGTGATTTAGATATTCGGGTTTCCACCCTCCCAACGCTCTATGGAGAGAGTATCAGCCTGAGATTATTAAACGAAAAATCCCAGCCCTTATCGATGCAGGAGTTGGGACTTGTAGCCTCTGAAGAAAAAAAACTAGTCGCGATCCTGGAAAAACCGCACGGTATTGTTTTAGTGACAGGGCCAACTGGTTCGGGAAAATCGACATCACTTACCGCCTTCATTCGAAGAATTCATAAGCCAGAGCGACGCATTATGACTGTTGAGGACCCAGTTGAGTACGAGGTGTCCGGGATTAACCAAACTCAGGTAAACTCTGAAATTGGATTTACTTTTGCAAGTGCTCTTCGGGAAATTTTACGACAAGATCCAGATGTTATTATGGTGGGCGAGATAAGAGACCGTGAAACAGCTGACATTGCGATTCGTGCCTCTTTAACTGGGCACCTGGTCTTAAGCACTCTTCATACAAATGATGCACCGGGTGCGATTACTCGCCTAATTGACATGGAAATTGAGCCTTTTCTGATTGCGTCATCCGTAGAATTGGTAATGGCCCAAAGGTTAGTCCGAAGAATGTGCGGAAATTGTTCTCTTCCTACCGCCATGTCTGAAGAAGAACTCAGGGCTACCTTGTCTCTTTTAGAAGTCGATACATCGGAAGTGATACACTTAGAAAAAGTCCTCTCTCCTAATGGGTGTGATCAATGTCAAAATCTTGGTTATCGCGGCAGGGTAGGAATCTTTGAGCTTATGAGAATGAGTGATGACTTGCACAGTTTAATTATTAAGAGTGCATCGGCACCCGAAATCCGTGAGGTTGCACTTTCTGAGGGAATGACTACCTTACAAAGTTCAGGATGGTCGCAAATAAAGCGTGGTCTAACTAGTCTTGAGGAAGTGGTTAGGTATGCCGATATTTTTGTTGAGGAAGAAAATACGGTATCCAAAGAATAACGGTTATCGGGTCGACTTGTAGTTTTGTAATTGATGATCGAATTTACTTACCAAGCCATTGACCAAAAGGGAAAAACCAGAAATGGGAAAATTTCCGCAGGAAATAGTCGTGATGCACGTAAACAACTATCTGCTCAATCTTTGACGGTTTTGAAATTAGGAGGAGGGGAGTCACCAAAATCGAAAGTGGGGTCCCGTTTGAGCTTCGGGAAACTGGGCCAAAAAAAATCAAAAGGTAATCTTGAAACTCAGGAGAAAGGAGCCAAGGCAGAAAAGGTGGGTCTGGCTTTTTTGAAACGTTTGTTGGAGTTGCATGCAAGCGGCATGCCAGTGGCCGATGCAGTAAAGCTATTAAATCAAAGACTGTCTGACCCCTCTCAAAAATACCTAGCTGGTTCAATTTGGCGAGAGCTCGCAGAAGGCCGTACTTTATCTAGAGCGATGAGGTTGCTACCCGGGTATTTTTCAGAATCATCCAGTTATGTGATTGAGGCGGGGGAAGCGACCGGGAATTTATCTCCTATCCTTGAGAAGATTATTAACCACTTGGAAGAAAAACGGGAAATTCGCTCACGGGTAATAAGTGGAATGGCATATCCTATTTTTGTTGGCTTAATCGCTTTGGGGGTCGTTCTTTTCTTTCTCTTTTTTCTTCTTCCACAAATACAGGAGATGTTGGCTTCTTTGGGAGGTGAGCTCAATTTAATGGCTAAAATTTTGATTAATGGATCCAATGTTGTTTTAGCAGTTGGGCCATTTGTGCTTGTGGGAATGATTGTTATTTTGGGCATTCTTAAACAGTTGAATAAAACTGAAAGCGGAGGCATGAGAATAGATCGTACGCTTTTGCAAATTCCTCTTTTTGGAAGAATCCTTTTTCTTTCTGAGCTGTTTCAGTTATCCAGTTTGTTATCCACACTGATTTGGAGTGGTATCGGATTGACGGAGAACTTGCGTCTGTGTGAAAGGACGATCAAAAACCGTTTTCTAAGATCTCGCTTTAGGGCAGCGAGGGCTCTGGTGAATGAGGGCAGATCTCTGCCGGATGCACTTAGGAAATTTGAATTTATGCCTTTGATGCAACTTGATGTTTTAGAGGTAGGTGAAAAAACCGGGAACTTAGGTAACAGTCTGAATGATACAGCCAAGACTTTTCGAGAAGAATTGACCAAGCGTATTAAGGTAATGACTAATTTGATTTCTGGTTTGGCACTAGGCTTTGCTTTTTCCCTTGTTGCTCTTGTAGCAGTTTCCATCGTGACCAGCATTTTTCAGGTTAGTAAGAGCATTAGTTATTAGACGCTAAACTATGACCATGCCTGACTGTTTGCGCTTGTACTTTTCACTCTTTTTTCTTGTGAGTTTAGGTTGTGAGCAAAGTCAGACTCAAAGGGTAAACGAAACTTTCGACGAAGCCGAAAATTTATCCCGCCAAGCTGAAAAAGAAACCCATCAACTCGATGATGGTTCCAGCTATGAGGGGGAACTTGCACTTGGTGTGCCCGAAGGGTATGGAAAAAGAACATTTGTAAATGGAGATATTTATCAGGGGCAATTCATGAAAGGAATATGTCATGGTCATGGTATCATGCGCTATAAATCAAATCCTCAAATTGAAAGATACTTTGGGAATTGGGCCAATGGTAAGCGCAGTGGCTATGGTACTCTTATCATGTCTGACGGTTCCGAGTTTATCGGCCACTGGGTAAAGGATAGCTTGTCGTATGGTGAATACTCATCGGAAGATGGATCGAAATATTTTGGAAAGTGGGAGAGAGAGTTTCTACGCGAAGGAGTTTTCGTTTCCAAGGAGGGTGTTCGTTTTACTGGGCAATTTGATGATCAGGGGGGGTACCGAATTGGTTCCTTAGAAATTTCTGAATCGGAAATCTACCACGGGTCTTTTAAGAATGGAGAATTTCATGGAAGCGGGATTTTAGAAGTTGGCGATGGGACGATTTATACCGGTCAATTTGAAAACGGTATTAAAAGCGGATTTGGAATACTCCAAGACTACGATGGCACAATTTACCGTGGAGATTTCTATCAGAACAAACCTGATGGCAGTGGTATCCAGTCAGACCCGAGTGGTGTAAGTTATACAGGCGCCTGGAAAAGGGGCGTCCGGCATGGCATTGGAGTTCTAGATTTTGGAGATGGAACTTCTTTTTCAGGAGAATTTTCGAATGGTCTGGCCATTGGAGGCCAATATGATTGGGGGGAGGGTAAGGTGACTAACTCCTATCAAGATGAGAATGGAAATTGGCTAGATTTCGAAGATTAGGGAGAATCAATGATCTAAGGATTGGTTGTTGCCAAGGCGAAATAACTGTAGAAAAATGAGAAAAATCATTTATGTCAGAATCATCAGAATTTACGCTTAAGTTCTGGGGAACTCGTGGAAGCATCCCTTGCCCTGGTCCGTCCACTGTAAAGTACGGTGGGAACACTACTTGTTTCGAGCTGAACTGTGGTGGAAAGCGAGTAATTATTGATGCTGGAACCGGTATACGATTGTTGGGGAAAAAGATCATGCTAGAAGAAAGCAACCTTCTAGACGCAGACCTTTTCTTTACCCACACTCATATGGATCATATTCAGGGCCTTCCTTTTTTTGCTCCGCTTTACAATCCTAACAGCAATGTCAGGATGAATGCGGGGCATCTAGCAGAAGACAATTATGATCTTCAGGGTATCATTGGCACTATGTTAATGAAAGACCCAGTCTTTCCTGTGCCGAGTGCTTTGATCGAAAAGGCGTGTCAGTTTAATGATTACAAATGCGGTAAAACCTTTGAGCTAGATGGTGGTATAGTAATTAAAACAGCCCCGTTAAACCATCCAAATGGTGCTTGCGGATATAGGGTTGAATTTAATAGGAAAGTGGTCGCAATTTGCACAGACACCGAACATTTTGAGGGCAGAATAGATGACAATGTTATCAAGTTAGCCCAAGACGCAGATATCATGGTATATGACTCTGCTTACACAGATGATGAATACCCAAATTTCAAAGGCTGGGGACATTCCACCTGGCAGGAAGCAATTAAAGTAGCCGCAGCAGCCAATGTTGCTCAGACCTTTCTCTTTCATCACGATCCATCCCATGATGATACTCGAATGGATCAAATTGCTCAGGAAGCAGCCAAAATCCGATCCTCCGTTCGACCCGCCATCGAAGGTGAAGTAATCGAGCTTTAGATTCTAGCTATTCTACCTCCCCGGAATAATTTCAGGGGAAGTTATTTAAAGGCCTCAATCAGCTTTCCAGCTTGTTCTGATTTGTTTATTACGCTTCCTTCTGGCTGTTCTAAAAGAGTTATATTTCCAGGGCCTTGAAAGTTTAAATCCAACCATTCTTCAGGTGCCAGATACAGGTTGCCAGAGCCATAATGGTTGATCTTAGCACGATTGAGGAAAAGCTCCTCGCATTTGAGTTCTCCCTGATTGTAAACATTGGCTTCTAGCACTTGGGTTTCTCTTCCTTTAAGAATGATGGCACCAGACCCTTCATGTCTTACTTTAATTACTGGATACTTGATGGATTCTGTAAGTAATGTGCCTGAACTGTTGGAAAACAGGAGGATTTCATCACCTTTTATCTTTTTCACAACTAAGTTACTTTGATCATGTAATCTTACCTCCTTGAGTGATTCTATGCTCACCATCACCTCGACGGGGAAGACACGTTTTGCAGATATGCGGATAAGGGGGATTCTTCTTGATAGGTCAAAGGTGTTGTTTGCTTCTAAAAAAAGGGTTCTTCCTTTCACTTTTGCCTGAACCGAATCGATAATATCAGAACTTGCGAAATATTCTACTTCTCGATTGCGTTTACTGGGTTCAACAAATACCTGAAGATCTCCTCGCACTTCAATTTTGTCGAAATGAAACATGAGTTTCTTTTTTGATTCAACGGTTCCATAAAGAAACACAGGATAAATGAAAAAAACCCAAAATACCCAATGAACAGAACAGCTAGAGCATGCTTTATTTTTTTTTGCTTTTAGAACCATATCGTACCCTTCGAGATTTACTTGAAATAGTTTTTTTCTGGAGAGAAGATTTATTGTCCTGCAGAAAAGAAATTTGATCTCTCAATAAAGCTGCTTTCTCAAACTCGAGTTGCTTAACTGCGTCGAGCATTTCTTTTTCGAGTTGTTTAATTAACTTTTTGACTTCTTTGGTGGAGCTCTTTTCTGAGACTTCCAAAAGATCATCCTCTTCGTCCTTTTGGGTTCGTAAACTTTCTTGAATTGGGCGGCTTACGCTTTTCGGGACAATCCCTTTTGCTTTGTTGTAAGCCATCTGAGTTTCTCTCCTGTATTTACAGACATCCCATGCAGCCTGGAGCGATTTGGTCATGACATCAGCATAGAAAAGAACTTTTCCCTTGTGATGCCTGGCTGCCCGGCCTGCAGTTTGAATCAGGCTCGTTTCACTCCTCAAAAAACCTTCTTTGTCTGCATCCAGAATAGCAACCAGAGCAACTTCAGGTAAATCCAATCCTTCTCTTAGTAAATTGACTCCAATCAGGGCATCGAACGAACCGGCTCGTAGATTTCTCAGAATCTCGACCCGCTCAATAGCATCTACATCTGAGTGTAGATATTCCACTTTAATTTCACCCTCCCGAAGGTATTCAGTCAGGTCTTCAGACATTCTGCTGGTTAAAGTGGTGACCAGTGCACGACTTCCGCCTGCAACCACTTCCTTAATTGCTTCGATGCAATCTTCAACTTGTCCCTTTATGGGGCGAATCTCCATCTCGGGATCTAATAATCCGGTGGGACGGATCAATTGTTCGGTCACTAAGCTACTTTCTGCTAACTCAAACTTACCAGGTGTTGCTGATACATATACAGTTTGGTTCGTTACTTTTTCGAACTCATCTGGCTTGAGTGGGCGGTTATCCAAGGCAGATGGAAGTCTGAATCCGTATTCTACAAGTTTTTGTTTGCGGGACAGGTCTCCATGAAACATTCCTCCAATCTGGGGCAGGCTAACATGGCTTTCATCTACAAATAAGAGGAAGTCATCAGGGAAAAAGTCGATTAAACACCAAGGTCTTTGGCCGGGTTTACGTCCTGAAAGATGGCGAGAGTAGTTTTCAATCCCGTTGCAAAACCCGATTTCTCGCAACATCTCTAAATCATACTCGGTTCGCATTCTGATACGTTGGGCTTCAAGTAATAAATTTTGGCTCTCGAACCATGCCACTCTTTCTTCTAATTCTTTTTCAATCGATTTGCTCGCAATCTCAATCTTGTCCCTTGTTGTTACATACTGGTTAGCAGGGTAAATACGAAAGTTGTTTAAGGATTGAATTGTCTCTCCGGTGGTATGATCGATTTCACGCAGACTTTCGATTTCATCCCCCCAAAATTCGACGCGTAGAACTTGTTGGGAATATGCAGGGAAAACATCTACAACATCTCCTCGCACCCGAAACCTTCCAGCACGAAGATCGATGTCGTTACGCTGGTAAAGTGCAAGAACGAGCATTTCCAGAAAATGGTCCCTCGCCAATGTATCCCCCACATTTAATTCGACTGAGAGAGTCTTAAAGTCATCAGGCGAACCAAGACCATAAATGCATGATACACTGGCAACCACAATTACATCATTACGACTGACTAGAGAACCAGTTGCTGCCAGTCTCAGGCGTTCAATTTCTTCGTTAATGGAGGAGTCTTTTTCAATAAATGTATCCGTGCTCGGGACATAAGCTTCAGGTTGATAGTAGTCATAATAACTAACAAAGTATTCAACTGCATTCTCTGGGAAGAAGCTTTTGAATTCAGAATATAGTTGTGCTGCTAAAGTTTTGTTATGGGAGACAATGAGAGCGGGTCTTTGCAAACCTTGAATGACATTGGCCATCGTGAAGGTCTTGCCTGATCCAGTTACACCGAGAAGAGTTTGCCTCCTGTTGCCGGATTGAATCGATTGTAAAAGCTCTGAAATTGCCTTGGGTTGGTCCCCTTGAGGCGAATAATCTGATTTCAGACGAAATTGCACTTGGGGTTTATTGGGGGGGGTAATAATTTTCTTCCCCTTCAGTTTTACCTATAACGGCGGCGGCACAACTGTCACCCAAGACATTAATCATTGTCCGAGTCATATCGAGGATACGATCAACAACATAGACCATACCCACACCAGTAGCAATTGCACTATCATCAAAGCCAACAGATTGGAGGATAACCAATATGGCAACGAGGCTTGCGGATGGAATTCCAGCAACTCCAACCGAGGTAAGTAATGCTAAAAGCACAACTGAGAACTGAGTGACCCAACCCATTTCAATACCAAAAAATTGTGCCAGAAAAATAACGACCACACATTCGAACAATGCCGTTCCATCCATATTTAAGGTGGCACCCAAAGGTAGAGTGAAACTGCTTATTTTTTTGGAGACCCCAACTTTGCGGGTAACACAGTCCATAGTCACAGGCAGGGTGGCGGACGAGGAAGCAGTGGAGAAGGCAGTGAGTAGGGCAGGAGTCATAGCCCTGTAGTGGTCAGTAAATCGAATACCCCCCACTACCTTCATTAAAACAGGCAATGCTACAAGTGCATGAATACCAAGAGCAAGAAGGACGGTTAGAGCAAACCCACCCATCAGCCAAAATGCATCGAGTCCACTTTTTGCGAGGGTTGGAGTGACCAAGGCAAAGATTCCAAGCGGGGCAAAGCCCAGGATGAAGTTGGTAATCTTCAAGACTATTTCTTGTAAACCTTGCCAAAAGTTTTGCTGAACTTTGCCAAATGCAGAGTTACTTCGACCAAGGAAGAAACCGAATAGTAAGCCAAAACAAATTAGCCCAAGTAATTGACCCTCCGCAGCGGCAGAAAATAAATTGGGAGGTAGCATGCGATGAAAGATTTCAGCTAGATTTTGCCAGCCATCGTTTGCTGTTTGCATTGCTTTATCCATGGATGGGGAATGGCCACCTCCTTGGTTGGCAATAATTGCGTCCTTAGTTTCTTGGTCAACATCTCCCGGCTTGATCAAATTTACGCATAGCAAGCCAGTGCATACGGCGAGTAAGCCGGTCAGGGAGTAAATAAGCAGTGTTTTAAGACCCAAACGTCCAAAGTCTCGATCACTTGAAATTTGTGAAACACCACAGATCACTGAGGTTAGGACGAGTGGAATGACAACCATTTTTAATCCATTTAAAAAAAGTTTACCCACAAACTCACAAACGAAAATGAGTATAGTAATCCAGTTGTTATCACTGTCGATTGTTTGGCTTGAAAGGTTTGCCCATATCCCCAACAAAAAAGCGAGAAGCAAAGAAAACATTATTTTTTTGTGAAAAGACATGGCATGAATTATGGGAAAATATTGAGTATGTTCTCGATGCTTACTGATCCCAAATCGGATAGAATAAGGTCTGGCTCGAGAGGGCGAAAGGTTTCTTCCGGATGGCTTGTGGTCAGTGCGACCGTTCTCATTCCTCCAGTTTTAGCGGCTTCAATCCCATGCGCACTATCCTCAATAACCACGCATTTGGTGGGACTGGTTTTGAGTAATTTAGAGGCTTTGAGAAAAACTTCGGGGTCAGGCTTGCCATGTTTCACATCTTCCGAAGAAACGATGGCTTTGAAGAATGCTCCTAATCCATGCTGTTCTATGGCAAGGAAAACATTTTTTTTCTCCGTTGAGGTGCCAATCGCACAAGCCAATCCAGTTGCATTGGCTGATTGTAAAAACTGGAAGGCTCCTTTTTGCATTTGGATACCATCACTCTGGCCGAGCTTCCTGTAGATCTCCTCTTTTCGTTTGCCCCATTGTTCAATTAACTTTTCATCGTTCGACCAATTTAGGATTTCAGGAATAATAGTTTCGTTACGCTTACCAAAACCAAGATGGAAGTGGTTAGGAGGTAAAACTTTTCCTAGTTCATTAGCTAACTCTTCCCAACTTCTACGATGTAGATCAGAGGAATCAACGATCACTCCATCCCAATCGAAAATAAATGCAATTTTGTCCAAAGCTCTTTGAGAATTGGATTGGTTTGGATGAAGCCTAGTTAAGGCAATCTCGAAACTTAATAAGAATGGAGTATTTTAACAAGGTAGGCTGAAACTATGCGGAATACCGTTCTGATGCTTTTTCCCAATTTACAACATTCCAAAAAGCAGCCACATAATCAGGCCTTCGGTTCTGGTAGTTAAGGTAGTAAGCATGTTCCCAAACATCTAAACCGATAATAGGAGTTCCAATCTCTTCAACCACCCCATTCATCCAAGGGCTATCCTGATTTGGGGTAGAAGTGATCGAAAGCGATCCTTCGGTTGTTTTAATAAGCCACGCCCATCCAGAACCGAAACGGTTTAAGGCAGCTGAGGCAAATGATTCTTTGAAAGAGTCAAAATTGCCAAATGCCTGATCAATATCATTTGCTAATTGACCATTAGGTTTACCTTCACTTTGAGGTGAAAGAGTTTCCCAAAAAAAACAATGATTCGCATGACCGCCCCCATTGTTGCGGACCGCCCCCCTTATCTCTTCTGGGATGCTGTTCAAGTTAGAAAGTAATTCAGAAACGCTTTGTGTCTCCAGACCTGAGTTTCCCGAGAGTGCCCCATTGAGTTTGTCAATATATGTTTGGTGATGCTTGCCATGATGGATTTCCATGGTGCGTGCATCAATATGAGGTTCTAGAGAACTCGGTGAAAATGGAAGAGAAGGTAGTTGGTGAGCCATATGTATTAATAGTGAATATTTCAGTTAACGGATTACAAGATATTGTTTCAAGACATTTTAAGAGTTTTTCTTTTTTAATTAATCAACCGTTCTTCGAAGCTTGAAAAAATCTTGCAAAATGGAAGCACAGAGACTTTGCAGTACACCAGAATTTACAATTGGTTTGTGATTTGATTTTTCTAGTTTGTGCAAGGAAGATGCCCCGCCAAGGCATCCCATTTTGGGATCTTCGAAGGCGAAAAATACTTTTCCTATTCTAGAGACAATTGTGGCTCCAGAGCACATGGGGCAGGGTTCTTTAGTCACATATAATTCACAACCATTCAGTCGCCAGTCACCCAGTTTTTTTGCGCCCATCGTAATGGCAATCATCTCCGCGTGAGCTGTGGGATCGGTTTGCGTTCTTGTTTGATTGTGGGCGGAGGAAATAATTTCTCCTTCATGAACGAGAACAGCACCAATAGGAACCTCGTCAGCATTCCAAGCATCGACCGCAAGATTAAAGGCATGAGCCATAAAATACTCATCGTTTTTTTCTAGTGCGGATGGATGGATTTTTTCGTAGGGACAATTTATCATGTAGTTTAAAAAACAGGTGATCTGAGCTTGTATATGCTAGATCTAATCGTTTTAATGGCTTCTTTATGCCTAATCAAGATGTAGTCGAAGTCGAAGGGAAAATTACCGCCGTTTTGCCAAGCACAATGTTCCGTGCTGAATTGGAAAACGGGCACCAAGTATTGGCCCATATTTCCGGTAAATTGCGTAAGCACTTTATCAAGATCACTGTGGGGGACATCGTAAAGATGGAGATGAGTCCCAAGGATCTGCAAAAAGCGAGAATTGTTTATCGTTTGAAAAACGCCGAGGTGAACCGTAATGCTCCCATTCGTAGTTTTGGACCACGAAATAAAGGGCGTAGATAATTCAACCCACAACTTCTTAAATACCATGAATATTATTGAGTCAATTGGACGCACGCCGCTTGTTGAATTGGAAAAGACTGGGGCTGGCTTGGGAGCAAGAATGTTTTTGAAATCAGAGTTTTTCAACCCTCTTGCCAGCGTAAAGGATCGAATTGGTGCGGCGATGATTGAAGATGCTGAGAAAAATGGTCTTCTTACGCCTGAGAGTGTTGTGATTGAGCCTACTTCAGGGAATACGGGTATTGCACTTGCCTTTGTTTGTGCAGCAAAGGGCTACAAGTGTATCTTAACGATGCCCGAAACCATGTCCAAGGAACGACGAATCTTGTTAAGATTACTTGGTTCAGAAATCGTCCTAACACCAGGACCAAAGGGAATGGGAGGAGCCATTGCAAAGGCTAATCAGTTGCTTGAGCAACATGGTGAAAAAGGCTTCATGCCTCAACAATTTAACAACCCGGCTAACCCGGCTATTCATCGAAAAACGACTGCCGAAGAAATATGGTCAGGTCTTGAGGGTAAAGTGGACTGTCTTGTCGCTGGAGTGGGAACGGGTGGAACCATCACGGGGGTGTCTGAAGTAATAAAAGAACGAAACCCTGATATGATTACGGTTGCAGTCGAGCCAGCTGAGAGTCCCGTGATTACTCAGACTCGCAACGGAGAAGAGATAAAACCAGGTCCGCACAAAATTCAAGGGATTGGGGCTGGGTTTGTACCCAAGAATTTAAACTTAAACATCGTGGACGAGGTTGAACTTGTTTCTAGTGAGGATGCTTTCGATATGGCCCGGAAAGTTAGTCTTGAAGAAGGAATACTTGCCGGTATTTCAACTGGTGCGACTGTCACCGCAGCCACTCGGATAGCAAGTCGCCCGGAGATGGTAGGTAAAAATATCGTGGTGATTGGTGCGAGTTGTGGTGAACGATATCTTACCACACCTTTGGCTGCCAAAGCAGTCGAAGAGGTCATGGATGCAGTTGCTGAAGAAGTTTAAGTTCATCGATTGAGAAAGGCTCGGGTCGCTTTCTTTTCCGAGCAAAAGTAATCAACCAGCTTATGTTTTCATGAGGGCACTGGTAAGGAGAGTTACACATGCCTCAGTATCTGTAGGGAATGAATCCATTGGAGAAATAAATTCTGGCCTATTGGTTTATTTGGGGGTTGATCGCGATGATGAAGAGTCTGATGCGAGTTGGTTGGTAAAAAAGATTCTTGGATTACGAATTTTTGAGGATGGGAATGGGAGAATGAGCCATGCTATCCCAGAGTCAGATGGGATCTTGGTTGTTAGTCAGTTTACCCTTTTTGGGAACCTGCAAAAAGGGTTTCGACCATCCTTTAATCAGGCTGCCGATCCTGCCAAAGGAAAAGGACTCTACGAACACTTTCTTGTTCTTGTTAATGAAGAATTTAAGGGTAATTTACATCAGGGAGCTTTTGGGGAGGAGATGAAAATAAATGCGACCGATGATGGACCTGTTTCCATCTGGATTGATTCCAAGAACCGCAAATACTAGTTTTTGTATGCAACTTGAAGATGGCTATTTTATTCAAGATGTAAAAGTGGTGGCTCGTTCGCTCCTTGGAAAAATTCTTTGTACTCGCAATAAAGATGGAGGAATTACCCGTTCTGTAATTTTGGAAACGGAAGCCTATGATGGCGAGGATGACTTGGCCTGTCATGCTAGTAAGGGAAAAACACCCCGTACAGAGGTAATGTATAGAAAGGGTGGAGTATGCTATGTATATTTATGCTACGGGATTCACTGGATGCTTAATGTCGTCACTGGAGAAGAAGGTTATCCAGCGGCTGTCCTTATAAGGGGAGTTTCGAATTTCAGCGGCCCCGGACGACTTACTAAAGGCCTTGGATTAAATGGGTCCTTGAATGGCAAGATTCTTTGCCCGCAATCATCAATATGGATTGAAGATTCCCATGACAGGGCCGGACAAGTTTTGAGCGGACCAAGAATAGGGGTAGATTATGCTGGACCAATTTGGAGAAAAAAGCCCTACCGTTTTTGGTTTTCAAAAGCTAAGGTAATGAAATAAGTTAATGGTATGTCCCTTTATGGAAACATTGTAAGCTTGGTTATCATTGCATTCTGTTTTTCTTGTTCTTCCCAACAAGATCAGACAGTAAGTCGACCATCCATCTACGATGCTTGGGATGCTCGTTATAACTACCAAGCAGAGGATCGTAAAATGGTTCCCTTGTACAACGGCAGAGAAGTCGGGAGAATATGGGGCAGGGATCCACAAGGGAGATTGTTACTAGCCAGTTATCGTGGTACATCATCAAAGAATGATGAAGATTTGTATAGTCTCCATCTCCAAAAAATGGATAAGTTTAGAGATCGCCAATGGGAAGATGCTAAGGATTTAAGAACGAATAAGGTGAAAGAGATGCTTGCAGAATTAGAAGAGGTTGAGGAGGAGGATGAATTGGTTGAGATTATGATAGAGGATGAGGAAGAAGAGTTTATCCCTCCGCCCTCCTTTATTCCCTCTGGATTTGATTTGGAAACGGTTGAGGATGAAGCTGGAACTTCGAGTCCCGGAAATGAAGAGAGTGCAATAGAACTTCCTTTTGCTCCTTTGCCCTGAGTTTTACCTCATGAAATACCTTACACCCATTTTATTAGGAGTTTCCTCTTTACTAGGTGTAGCGTCTTTAATTGTTACCTCATTCACCGTTAGTTCATTTGAAGAAAACAAAGCCAGCATCAGTCAGAATTTAACCAAGATCGAGAAGTTAAAGGAAGAGATGAAGGAAGCTCGTGCCTTGGATCATTCTAAACTGGCACGCGAAAGGAGACGTAACCAAGAATTGGAAGATGAACTTAAGGGGAAAAAACAGGAGTTTCAGCTAATATCTGAAGGGCTTGAGGGTACGAGAGAAGAGTTGAAGGATTTGGCTGTTTCGATTGAGGATGCAGAAAATTCTCTGAAAAAAATTCAAGAAACCATTGTGCTGGCTAGAGAAGAATTGGAGTCATCCAAAACATCTGTATTTGAACTTGAATCTGAATTGCCTCAGATACGAAGTAAGATTTCCGAAGCCATGAACAACTCGGCTGACCTTGATAGGCAAAAACAAGATCATGAGTCTCGAATGGTAGGGTACCCAGAAGTCACAGATCTTTTGCGAGACCATTACCGCAGAATTCTCAAAGCAATGAGAAAATATGAACTGGAAAGACCATGGCTAGAAAAGGGAGAAAGCCTCTCTCTGAAGTTTGAATCGATAGACTTTGAAAGTGGCTTAGTTACTCTTCCAATAGGTACTGAAAAAGGGGTAAAAACAAAGATGGCATTTGCTGTTCAGAAAAATGGTAAGGAACTTTGCAAGATAAGGATTACCCGTGCAAAGCGTTATTTTTCCTTAGCTGAAATTATACCTATGGTGGGCTTTCCGCTTCATCTCCAGGATTTTGAAAAATTTGATTTGGTGGTTTTGTAGAGCTCTGGCAATTATTTTAATTGTTTCTGGCTTTGTGTATTTTTTCCTGAACATGGATGCCTTTGATTCATTGGCGGGTAAAGCAAATGCAACGAAGTCTGAATTAGAGAACATTATTCTGTCCGGTGAAGAAGATAAGAATGCTGCCTCTGATGAACTTTCTACTTTATTGCGTGCCCGCAGTTCATTACGTCAGGAAAAAGACGAGATGATCGATAATTCAATAGGTGACCGTGAAGAAATGAATGCATTAAAAAGAAAGATGGCTTCAGAAAGCGAAAACTTAGCCGAGCGAAATGAAGAAATTGAGAAGCAGCGTGAGACTCTCAATAAGTTAGAATCTCAAATTGATGAAGAGGATCAAAGAAAGAATCAGCTTACCGAACAAAAAGATGAACTATTAAAAGAATTGGAGGAACAGCAAAGCATTAATAGCCAAAAAACTAGCACTTTTGATGGGTTGAATGCGGAGGTGAACAAAATGGAGCTTAGTCGAAGGGCAGCTGAGAGTAATTTTCGGACAACCTTTAAATCCATGATCAG
>Ga0181589_10000867_pt1 | contig 22683 bp, 19 predicted proteins | sample 071ome_25_FD_132444 | JGI IMG/M metagenome (GOLD analysis project Ga0181589, IMG submission 132444) | Coastal salt marsh microbial communities from the Groves Creek Marsh, Skidaway Island, Georgia - 071410BT metaG (megahit assembly) | ecosystem: Environmental > Aquatic > Marine > Intertidal...
ACTCATGTCTCTGCTACGCCAGAGTAAGCGACAAGTAGCCCTGTTGTGCGGTTTGGCAGACATATCCGGTTGGTGGCAACAGTCCCGCGTCACGCGTGTTCTGAATGATTTCGCAAACCTGGCCGTTGACCAGGCTGTTATCCATCTTGTTTGGCAGCGCATGCAGTCTGGCGACCTGGCCTGGCCCAACGGTATCGAAACACTGCCCACCGCCGACCTGGCGACTCAATGCGGCTTCTTCGTGCTGGCCATGGGCAAAATGGGGGCGGGCGAACTCAACTATTCCAGCGATGTCGATTTGATCTGCTTTTACGACGCAGACAACGCCCCCTACCAGGGACGCAAAAGCATTCAGGACTGCTACGTTCGCCTGACCCGTGAACTTGTCAAAGTGCTGCAGGAACGAACCGGCGACGGATATGTCTTTCGTGTTGACCTGCGTCTAAGGCCCGATGCAGGTTCCACGCCTCCGGCCATCTCGACCGATGCCGCCGAAATTTACTATCAGAGCCTGGGCATGAATTGGGAACGCTCCGCCATGATCAAGGCCCGGGTCGTTGCGGGAGATTTCAATGCTGGTGAGGTTTTTCTGTCTCAGTTAGAGCCATTTGTCTGGCGGAAAAACCTCGATTTTGCGGCACTGGAAGATATTCGGAACATGAAGAACCGGATTCATGAGCATCATGGCCACACAGCAATCACTGTCGCTGGCCAGGACGTTAAGCTGGGCCTTGGAGGCATCCGGGAAATAGAATTCCTTGTTCAGTCCCAGCAGCTTATTTCCGGCGGTCGTAATCCGGCCCTGCGCGACAACCGCACTCAGGTCATGTTGACTATTTTGGCGGAGCATGACCATCTGGACCCGGAAGTCGCGATCCAACTCAACAATGCCTATGACTATTTGCGAACGCTGGAACATCGCCTGCAGATGGTTCGGGATGAACAGACCCACACCATGCCGACTGCCGAAAAAGACGTCGACCGTATCGCGCACTTTATGGGCTACGAAAACCCTGCAGTGTTCCGCCAGGAGACGCTTGAAGTCCTTCAATTCGTGCACGCCCAGTTCACAGGTCTTTTTCCGGAGGAAGAGATAAATGAGGAAACGACGCCTCTTCAATCGGCGTTGTCCGGCGGTGCCAGCGATGATGATACGCGCGCCATTGTTTCATCACTGGGCTTTGCGGATGCAGACAAGGTTCTGAGTATCATAGAGCGTTGGCGTGGCCCCCACTACAGGGCATGCCGCTCAGAACGAGCGCAGGCATTGCTGGAAGAATTGTTGCCCACAATTTTAGAGGCGCTGGCCGGCACGTCATTGCCGGACCACGCCCTGTTGCGATTTGATGAATTTCTGGCCAGCCTGCCAGCGGGCATCCAGATGTTCGCGCTCTTTCAGTCCAACCCGAACCTAATCAATCTTTTGGCCACCATTGTTGGCAGCGCCCCGGTGCTGGCGGACATGATTGGGCGCAACAGCGCTTTGTTTGACGCGGTTTTGGACAGTGGTTTTTTCGACAGATTGCCAAGCCGGGAAGAATTGTCAGAAGATCTCGACCGCACTATGACAACAGCAAGAGATCTGCAGGATGTTCTGGACTTTGCCAGACGTTGGGTCCACGAACGCCAGTTCCAGATCGGCGTCAAAACGCTGCAGGGCGCGATCAGCGCTGACGAGGCCTATAACGGCCACACTTTGTTGGCCGAATTGTCTCTGTCCAGCCTCTACCCCGCCGTCGAAGAAGCCTTTTCGGAACAGCATGGCAGATTGGCCGATAGCGGCCTTGTCACCATCGCCATGGGCTCCTTTGGCGGTTTGGAAACCAGCCTGACCTCTGACCTGGACATGATCTTTGTTTATGAGGTCCCTGACCTGGAAAAGCCTTCAGATGGCAGACGTCCATTGATGGCATCGCAATATTTTGCGCGTCTGAGCCAACGCTACATCAATGCCATTACCTCCCAGACCAGTGAGGGTCGCCTTTACGAAGTGGACATGCGCTTGCGCCCGTCAGGCAATGCGGGACCTATTGCGCTGACCTTAGACGCGTTCGACGAATATCAACAAAACCGGGCCTGGACTTGGGAGCATATGGCGTTGACCCGGGCACGCGTTATTGCTGGCCCACAGGCGTTGCAGCACAAGGTGACCGAAGCAATTCAAGGCGCATTGTGCAAACAGCGTGACCCGGAATCCCTACTTCGGGACGTCGCCTCCATGCGGCTGCGGCTGGCGAAGGAATTTTCCTCAGACAAACCCTGGAAGCTCAAGCACCATCGCGGTGGGTTGGTTGATATCGAATTCATCTGCCAATACCTGCAGCTGCTGCACGCATTTCAGAATCCAGATGTTTTACACCCGTCGACTCAACTGTCTCTGGCTAATTTGCAACAAAGCGGCTGCATCGATACTGCAGATGCCGGGCTACTGATCAGCGCCCATCAGTACATGAGCACCGTTCGTGCCTTTATGCGTCAGTGTATCGGTTCTGACCTGGGCCCTGACGACATAGAATCGCGAGATATGCGGCAGACATTGGCAGACGCAACGGGGTCACAGACCATTGATGAACTGAAAGATCGTGTCTATGCCTTGCAGGAGAACGTCCGCGAGATTTATACACGGGTAATCCAGCAACCTGCAGACGCCCTGCCCCAAGAGAATGAAGTAGAACAGGAGTAATAAGTGACCGTAGAACTCAATGTTGGCGACAACGCCCCCAACTTTTCTTTGCCTCGTGATGGTGGTGAAGTCGTCAATCTTTCAGACTTCTCAGGCAAAAAGCTTGTTGTATACTTCTACCCGAAAGACAGCACGCCGGGCTGCACGACAGAGGCCATCGACTTCACCAATGCCAAGGACGACTTTGCAGCCGCTGGTACCGAAATTGTCGGGGTGTCCCGCGATTCCCTGAAACGTCATGAAAACTTCATCAACAAGCAGAACCTGGGCATTGCCCTACTCTCCGATGAAGAAGGCAAGATGACAGAAGATTATGGCGTCTGGGTGGAAAAAAAGAACTACGGCCGCACCTATATGGGTATCGAACGGTCGACCTTCCTGATCGACGAAAGTGGCAAGATCACCCATGTATGGCGCAAGGTACGTGTAAAAGGCCATGTGGATGCTGTGCTCGCGGCAGCCAAAAGTGAATAGCGGACAATAACGAGCCATGACTATGGAAAGTCCAAGCCTTACAGAGGCCCTGGTTGACTGGGTCATGGCAAAACCTATCACCGACCATGATCGGGACATTGCCCGATTGTTCGTCCTGGATGCGGTCGCGTGTGCAATAGGTGCCAAGACCACCCCGCAGGGTGAAATCTTCAGGGATTGGTACGCGCATTCAGGCACAGATGCTGGGCGACAGGCCATGGCCTTCGGCGCCATGGTGCACACGCTGGAAATTGACGACCTGCATCGGGCTTCCGTTGTTCACCTTGGATGTGTCGTTATTCCCGCGGCATGGGCTGTTGCCCGTCGAGAAAATGCATCCGGCACCGCCATGCTCGACGCTGTTGTTCGAGGGTTTGAAGTCGCCTGCCGCATCGGCATGGCTGTTGGTCCTGCGCATTACGAAATATGGCACAATACCGCCACATGCGGGCCATTTGGCGCTGCCATGGCCACAGCCTGCCTCCTGAACCTGAGCGCTGAAAAGTCGGTGGATGCGCTTGGAAGTGCTGGCACGCAGAGCTCTGGCCTGTGGGAGTTTCTGTCCGCAGGGGCCATGAGCAAGCACCTGCATGCGGGTCGTGCTGCCGAAGCTGGTATTACTGCAGCAGACTTGGCCAGCTTGGGGTTGACGGGACCCAAGACAATTCTGGAAGGCAAGCAGGGTTTTTTCGCGGCAACCTGCCCAGACCCGCAACCTTCAGCTATCAATACCGGTATCGATCAGCCCTGGCAGGTTCACCAAACATCCATCAAGCCCTGGCCGAGCTGCCGTCACACACACCCGACCATTGATGCAGCACTTGAACTGGGCTCCAGGTACGATTTAGACGATATAGAAGATATTGACGTCAGCACGTATCAGGCTGCCATCAATGTCTGTAACAGACCATTGCCGCAGACAGATTATGACGCCAAATTTTCGTTACAGCATTGTGTTGTCGCGGCCTTGAGCAGCCCGCAGGTCGATTTCCACAGTTTTAACGACAGTGCCCGCGAGGCCCTGTCTGGCTACTGGAACCGGGTTCGGCTGAGTGCTGCTGCATCCTTCGATATGGCCTACCCCGATAGTTGGGGCGCTGAGATCCGACTTACTCTGAAGAATGGCGACACCGCTGTGGCATCTCGCCATTTCGCTAAGGGGGACCCGGAAGCAGCATTGACCCCGGCAGAAATGATGGAAAAGGCTGCCGGGCTAATGTCCATGGGGGCGCTGAATGATAATCGGGGCCTTATTGACAGCATAATGAGCTTGGGACTGGCCCCGATCCCCGCTTTGCCCCTGCCCGGCCTATCATGATGTCGAAGATGACGCTGACGGCCGCTGCCCGTGAAATCTTGCTGACACCCCACCCGGTGGCTAAAGCCGAACGCAGCCTGGGGGTAGCCCGACAATGGCAACGGGGTGAAATTCGATCTATCGGTGCTGCCAATGCGCCTGATCGCCCTGCACAACCTGAGCGGCCGCTCCTTATGCTACCCAAGGATATGCCCAAGCGTCGCTCTGCTGGTTCACTCAGCAACAGAATTGCCATGTTGCATGCGGTCGCCCACATTGAGCTAAATGCCATTAACCTGGCCTGGGATATCATCTGTCGATTTGCACATGATACATTACCCAAAACCTTCTTCGATGACTGGGTAAGCATTGGCTGTGAAGAAGCAGAGCATTTCCTGCTCCTTAACACACGCCTCGCCGCCTTGGATGCAACCTATGGCGACCTGCCTGCCCACGACGGTCTTTGGCAGGCGGCAGATTCAACGCGACACAATTTGCTGGACCGTCTGGCCATCGTGCCTCTTGTCTTCGAAGCCCGTGGTCTGGACGTCACCCCCGGCATGATCCGTAAGTTCAAAAATGTCGGCGACAATGACAGCGCAATTGCCCTGCAGAAAATATACGACGAAGAAATTGGTCACGTTGCTGCCGGCATCCGCTGGTATGAGTGGCAGTGTCGGCGCGAAGGCAAGCCTCCCGAGGCCACCTGGAAGGCCCTTGTGAAACAACATTATGCCGGGCAACTTAAACCACCCTTTAATGAAGAAGCCCGAAGCGCCGCAAACTTTCCGCCAAGCTATTATCTTATGGAAAGTGCTGACTAAATTTTGTAAAACCTTTGTGTCTTCAACATTCCGCGACGATTTGCCTGCCCAGACGTGACAAGCCCTGATGAGAACAGAAAGACCCCCTCATTGGGTGACGATCTTATAGGACTGGTTGGGCGTGTATTGCCACCTCAACTGTCCCGCCGCCTCAGCCGCTGGCTCGATCGCACATTTCCGGAACGTGAGGTGCACCTTCGCAGCGAAGGCGCCGTAAAATTCTACATCTTTTCCCCGCACCTGCAGTTCAGCCTGGTCAGCGGGATGGTCGCCGTAACAGCGTGGATAGGCGCAGCAACAGCGGGGCTGGTTTTTGGTGACGACACCATTCAAGCCAGGGACGTACAGATTGCCCGGCTACATGAACAGGAACGCAAGCTGCGCGACAATATCCAGCATCTGGAACAGGATCTTCTCACGCGCACTGAATCACTGGAGCAACGCCAACACTTTGTAGAAGGCTTGCTGGAAGCGGTTATCCCCACTGAAGTTGCCCCGGTCACAGCCAAGGGGCCAGACGCCATCGCAAGTGACGAACAGGAACGCGATGCGTCGCGGTCTGTTGGCGGACCTGTAGAAGCCATGCCTGCAGACACCGGCAAAACTCCGGACAAGGGAGCCGACAAGACTGACAAACAGGACGAGTTGAGTAATCTTGAAAAGCGTCAGGATCAGGCACTGCAGAAGATCGCGTTTTACATGGACCACTCCACCCAGCGTTTGACGCATGCAATCGATACGACGGGTCTGGATTCCTCAGCGCTGATTGGCAACTTTGCAGTTCGACGTGACCAATATTCAGCACCTTTCCTTCTACATCCAGTCAATCACCATAATGCGGTGCCAGCCAATTGGCAGGCGGATCAACTGATCAACAATGGGTTGGAGCTGGAAGTATTGCGGCATACGGTCAACAACCTTCCGCTTTCTGCACCGGTATTGACCGAGAATTATATCTCCAGCGGATATGGCGGTCGTCGCGACCCCTTCAAGAAGACATGGGCTTTTCATGCCGGCCTGGATATAGCCGGGCATTGGAAGGCCCCCATCTATGCAACAGCCGCCGGAACGGTAACCTTTGTCGGCCGCAAGGGAGCCTATGGCCGCATGATCGAAATTGACCACGGCAACGGTTTTGTTACGCGCTATGGGCATCTAGCCAAGATTCTGGTAAAAAAGGGTCAAGTCATCAGCCTTTCGGAAACCGTAGGGTTGATGGGTAATTCGGGCCGCAGTACGGGAACGCATCTGCATTACGAAATTCGATATCAGGGTAAATCACTGAACCCGGCTAAGTTCCTCAAGGCTGCGCAACATGTTCAAACGATCTGACGACAAAGTTGGCCAGAGTTCGCCAACGCAGACAAACAAGGAAGTACGTCCCGTGTCTACACCCGCTGCAAAACCATCCAACAACGCCCCTTCCATCATCGGTGCCGATGTCCGTCTCACCGGCAACCTGGTTACGACGGGCGAAATACAATTCGATGGCAGCATTGAGGGTGACCTGGAATGCGGCGCGCTGACAGTTGGCAACAGTGCCCAAGTATCCGGCAGCATTAAAGCCGAAACCGTCACCGTCCACGGGAAAGTCAGCGGCACCATCAATGCCAAGCGCGTTAAGCTTGAACAATCTTCCAAGGTGATTGGTGACATTGTTCACCAGGACATCTCTGTCGCGTCTGGTGCGCATATTGAAGGCAGCCTGAAACGGGTTGATTCAGCTCCGGCTGCCAAGCCTGCTGCACCGAATCCGGCTTCGTCAAAGGCCGCCGAATAGTTTAGTCGAGATCTTCTACGTCGACCGTGGTGCCATCCAGCCGAGCCGCCAGTGCAGCGGCAATGAACGGGTCGAGTTCACCATCCAATACATTCTGGGGCTGAGACGTCTCTACCCCTGTGCGCAGGTCTTTCACCATTTGATAGGGCTGCAACACATAAGATCTAATCTGGTGCCCCCAGCCAATATCGGTTTTCGCCGCTGCTTCCGCCTGTGCCTTTTCTTCCCGGGCACGCAACTCCGCCTCATACAGGCGGCTCTGCAGCATCTTCATGGCTTCTGCTCTGTTCTTGTGTTGTGACCGCTGGTTCTGGCACTGAACAACGATATTTGTAGGAATGTGGGTAATACGTACCGCACTATCTGTTGTGTTTACATGCTGCCCGCCCGCACCGGACGCCCGGTAAGTATCAACACGCAGGTCACTTTCTGCGATCTCGATGTTGATGCTGTCGTCGATCACCGGATAGACACCCACGCTGGCAAAGCTCGTATGGCGTCTTGCGTTGGAATCGAATGGTGAAATGCGGACCAGTCGATGTACACCGGCCTCTGTTTTCAGCCAGCCAAAGGCACTGTCCCCTTTTACAACCAGTGTAACCGATTTAATGCCCGTTTCTTCGCCGTGGCTTTCTTCGGCCACGTCGACGCGGTAGCCACGACGCTCTGCCCATCGGGTGTACATTCGGACCAACATGGAAGCCCAGTCCTGGCTTTCCGTACCACCAGCACCGGCGTGGACTTCCAGATAGGTGTCATTGCTGTCTGCTTCGCCTGACAGCAACGCGGCGACCCGCTTTTCCTCTGCAAGAATGGCAAGCTCAACAAGCGACTGATGCGCTTCATCCAAAACGTCGTCGTCGCCTTCTTCTTCAGCAAGCTCGATCAGGTCGATATTGTCGGTGACACCCTGGTCAATGTCATTGCAGGCGGTAATCGCATCATCCAGCATGGTGCGTTCACGCATTACTTTGCGGGCCAGGTCCGGGTCATCCCAGAGATTGGGGTCCTCTACCCGTGCATTCAGTTCATCGAGCTTGCGGTTTGCTGTCTCCCAGTCAAAGGGACCTCCTCAGCAGCTCAACTGACTGCTTGATGCTATCTATTTGTGCCTGGGTTTCAGCGCGCACGGTAACCTCTTGATTTTCTTGTAGTGTAGAGCGGTGAAGCGCTCTAGTAGAGCCCGCCGGTACCGACCGGCGACTGGTTACCCATTTGCTCCATTTGCGCAGACCCGTCAAGTACACTTCTGGTCGCTGTGGGCTCTGTACCCGGTTTAAAAGCCTCCAGAATGACGTTGCGATCGTCAGGCGACGTGGGCAATCCGGTCTTGGCATTGACCCGAACAAGGCTGATTTCGGGCGGTATCCGGAAAGGAATGGCTGGTTTGCCTTCCAACGCCTGCTTGAAAAAGTCCCTGAAGATAGGGGCGGTCACGCTGGAGCCGGTTTCCTTCTTGCCCAGGCTGGACGGTTGGTCGAACCCTGCAAAAACACCAACAACCAAATCAGGCGAGAAGCCGATAAACCACGTATCCTGGCTTTCATTTGTAGTGCCTGTTTTACCTGCAAGGGGCTTGCCAACGGCCCGAATACGAACACCTGTACCGCGCTGCACAACGCCCTGCAGGAAAGAAACGATCTGATAGGCCGTTCCAGAATCCAGCACCGTTTCACGTATATCATCGATATGGGGCATGGCCTGCTGTTGCCACATGCCTGGCTGGCAATCTATGCAGGACCTGTCGTCTGAACGATAAACGGTTCGACCTCGCCTATCCTGTATCCTGTCGATCAGTGTTGGCTTTACCCGCTTGCCACCATTCACCAACATGCCATAGGCCGCCGTCAGCTGCATCAGGGTGGTCTCCCCTGCTCCCAGTGACATTGCCAGGGTCTCGGGCATATCACTCATGATATCGAACTTGCTGGCATAGTCTGAAACAATCTCCATGCCCAAGTTCTGAGCAAGCCGTACCGTCATCAGGTTTCGAGATTTTTCGATACCCAGTCGCAATGTGCTGGGGCCGTAGAATTTGTTGGAGTAGTTGGCCGGTTTCCATTTCCCCATGCCAAATCCCTGATCAATCACAAATGGTGCATCGAGGATGAGATCAGATGGCGTAAATCCATGATCCAACGCCGCTGCATAGACAAATGGTTTGAAAGCAGAACCCGGCTGACGCTTGGCCTGCGTCGCACGGTTGAATTCGCTCGCGTTAAAATCGAAGCCGCCAACCATCGCCAGAACACGCCCGGTATGTGGATCCATGGCCACAATGGCGCCATCGATCATGGGGACTTGCCTGAGCTCATAAAACCCGGTTTTGCCCTCTTCCGACTGGATAGATTCCACCAGGACGACAGCACCCGGCGATAGAATATCTTCGGGATGTTTCGGACGGGCGCCACGCGCATCCACACTCAACCAAGGCCTTGCCCATTTCAAGGCATTCAACGCGATATAGCCGGTAGAACCATCCGCAAACCCGATCAGCGTATCGGTCTCATCAAACCGCAGAACAACGGCCTGCTGCCATTGCGTCCCCGGAATGCTCTTGGCCATGTCGGCTAGCCGGGCCTGCCAGTTCACTTGCGCCGCAGGTTCCAGATTGATACGTCCCAAAGGCCCGCGCCAACCATGACGGCGGTCATACGCTGTCAAACCGTCACGCAAGACGGTTTCAGCAATCGTTTGCAACGTTGGCTCCAGCGATGTCCGGACAGAAAGCCCACCTTCATAAAGGGCACGGTTGCCGTAGATATTCTGCAACTCTCGGCGAACTTCCTCGTTGAAATGTGCAGCGTCGAACAGGTCTTCGCCTGTACCGCGCTGATACCCCAGCGGTTGATCCGCAGAACGATCCTGCTGCGCCTTCGTGATAAAGCCCTCATCCTCCATCCGGCCCAAAACCCAGTTACGACGTCCAATCGCCGCGCCTTCCTTGCGAACCGGATGGTAGTTGTTAGGCCCTTTGGGTAGCGCCGCCAGATAGGCAACTTCCGACAGAGAAAGTTCGGCGAGAGATTTATCGAAATAGTTCAATGATGCCGCCGCGACACCATAGGAACCGACGCCCAGATAAATCTCATTCAGATAAAGCTCTAGAATCTGCTCTTTGGTGAAAGCCTGCTCAATACGATAGGCGAGGATTGCTTCTCGGATTTTACGTCGGTAGGAGACTTCACCAGTCAGCAGAAAGTTCTTCGCAACCTGCTGAGTGATTGTGGACGCGCCGACCAACCGGCGGTCGCTGGCAACATTGACAACATTAGTCAGGGCGGCACGAACAATGCCGATGTAATCCAACCCTTCATGACTGTAAAAATGCTGGTCTTCCGCCGCAATAAATGCGTTTACGACCTTATTGGGAATGGCCGAAATGGGCACAAACAGCCTTCGTTCACGTGCATATTCCGCCAACAATTGGCCATTTGCCGCATGGATACGTGTCGTCACCGGTGGTTCATAATTGGCAAGCTGCTGAATATCCGGAAGGTCGCGACCAAAGGTGTACAGCACAGTGAACAAGCCGATTGCAGCAGCAACCAGGCCGCCGAAAAGCGTACCACCAATTATCCAGGACCAGCGTCTAAGGCCCCATTTCCTTCGGTCGTCAGACATTCTGACCTATCCCCCATCGCGTTATGGGTACGTTATCTACGAAATACGGCAATCTTGTGGCAAGGCCAACCATCGACACTTCACAATTGGTTGACGACACCGAAGACCCCATACCTCCATTCAGGGCGAAGCGAGTTGAGCCTCTCGATCCCTGAAATACCGATCAACAGCTTTGGTTATGGCTATCGCAATACGATCAACGCCTTTGCGTGAAATCAGCAAATCTGTGTCATGCCGGTTTGAGAGATACCCCATCTCTACCAGAACAGCGGGAACGTCAGGTCCCTTCAGGACACGGAAGCCCGCAAAGCGATGCGGATTCTTGCGAATTTTCACCTGTTTTGCCATTTCCGGCACCAGCATGTTGGCGAATTCGGCCGAGTAATTCATGGTCTCTCGCTGGGACAGATCAATAAGAATCTGTGTGACATCATTGGTCTGCCCCTGCAGATCGACTCCAGCAATGATATCCGCCTTATTTTCCTTGGCCGCCAGCGCTGCCGCTTCTTTGTCCGACGACGTTTCAGAAAGTGTATAGACCGTTGCACCGCGAATACGACGGTCCTTGATTGAATCTGCATGAAGAGAGATAAACAGGTCACCCCCATTACGACGGGAAATATTCACCCGTTCCCTCAGGGGAATGAAGAAGTCCTTGTCTCGCGTAAGAACAACATTGTACCGGCCAGTGGCTTCCAGCTTCTTCTTCAACGCCTGACCCGCGCGAAGGGTTACCGCCTTTTCCTGGTGACCACGCGCGCTGATAGTTCCTGGGTCCACGCCGCCATGTCCGGGATCAACAATGATGGTCTTCCTGCCATATTTGCGCTGAACCGCTTTCGGCTGCTGATATTGAACTGGTTTGATCGACGTCTTGCCAAGGTTGGCCATAAAGGTTGACCGGTCTGTCGCCTCAAGATCGATAACCAACCTATAGCCATAAGGACCACTTGGCTTGAGGATGAAGGACTTCTTAACCCGCACCGGCTTTGCCAGATCCAACACCAGGCGGGATGTACCAGGCTGGAACATGCCAAAGCGATAGTCTTTGACGAGGCCCTTACCGGCCACCTTTTTTGCGGATGCGATTTTCCAGTTCAGTTCCGGCAGGTCCAGTACAATCCGGTACGGATCAGCCAGGGCAAAGACGTGGAAATCCACATGCGCATCAAGGTCCATTACGAAACGGGTAGACTGCGCATGGTCTCCAATCCGAACGCCTGTCGCCGACGGTTGGGCAGCCAAAGACGAAACGAACAACAAATTGACCACTATCGCCAATACCACAGAATACAGGGCAAACAGCTGACGCATTAATCTTGGGTTGCTGTGCCAGAGACTGGCTATTGTCTCAGCATTCCTCACGATGCCTGCCTCTCCTTACCGTCGCCGCATGGCCACATATTGTGCCTATGACATTAGAGACTACCAGAACCGGTATCACTGAAAAAGACGCAATGACGCCCCGAAACCGGGATTTTACACTGCACCACATAAGATGAACCGTTCATGAATCGCACATATATGGCAATCATTTAGTTGTAAAAATTATGCAAACCGGGCTATTGTCTGCACGCAGGTAAACGTGCTTCGGCACAGGGAAGTAGAAATCCTGGCGTTTCGCGGACAGCATCCTTGCTGATGCCCCTCCTTTCAAAAGCGCAAAACAGGACAACCCAGGCGCATAGGGCTGCAGGGATCTTCTTCTCCAGCTTGCAAGACAAAAACAATCACAGGCTGATCTGGCCGGCCATAATGAACATGAATCGCAGCACAGGAACGTTCAAGCATCACCCGGTTTCCGGGCGTTTTGATACACCTTCCCCTGCTGTATTGTTGTCGAGCCAGACCGCCACCATTGACACGATTAGTGCGTCGAAACTGCGCGCCGTAAGGCAGCGCCCCTCGACGCCATGGAGAAAACACCAATGCCAACGCGCATGCTCATCGACGCCTCCCATTCCGAAGAGACTCGGGTGGCCGTCATTCGCGGCAATCGCATCGAAGAATTCGATTTCGAGGCCGCCAACAAAAAACAACTTCGGGGCAATATCTATCTTGCACGGGTAACACGGGTCGAACCGTCCCTGCAGGCAGCCTTCGTTGAATATGGCGGTAATCGCCATGGCTTTCTGGCCTTCAGCGAAATCCACCCGGATTATTACCAGATCCCTATCGAAGACCGTGAGGCCCTGATCGCTGAGGAAGCACAGAGCCGTGCCTCTTCTGATGATGATGACGAAGAAGAACCAACGACGGAAGCCAGTGGGGACGACGAAGACGCCCCAGGCCCCGAAGTTGAAGAAGTTGGCGCAGATGACACACTGGGTGATGCGGAAGCTGCTCGCAATGTGCCCTCTTCCCGTCGCTATAAAATTCAGGAAGTCATCAAGCGCCGCCAGATCCTGCTGATCCAGGTGGTTAAGGAAGAACGCGGCAACAAAGGCGCCGCCCTGACAACATACCTTTCACTGGCGGGTCGCCACTGCGTATTGATGCCCAATACGGCCCGTGGCGGCGGTGTCAGCCGCAAAATCGGCAACTATTCCGACCGCAAGCGCCTGAAGAAGATCCTCAATGACCTTGAAGTACCTGAGGGTATGGGCTGTATCATTCGGACCGCTGGCGCCAACCGCACCAAGGCCGAGATAAAGCGCGACTACACCTATCTGCTGCGACAGTGGGACAGCATTCGCGAACTGACACTAAGTTCCACAGCACCAATCCTGATCCACGAAGAAGGTGATCTGATCCGCCGTTCCATGCGCGATGTCTATTCCAGCGAAATCGACGAAGTGCTCGTTGAAGGTGCCAATGGATACCGGGTGGCCAAGGACTTCATGAAAATCATGATGCCGAGCCATGCCCGCAAGGTGCAGCAATACAAGGAAGATATTCCCCTCTTCCACCGCTACCAGGTGGAAAGTCAGCTGGAATCCATGTTCAGCACCACGGTGACGCTCAAATCCGGGGGCTATTTAGTGATCAACCCGACGGAAGCACTCATTTCCATCGATGTGAACTCGGGCAAAGCCACCAAAGAACGCAATATCGAGAAAACGGCGCACAAAACCAACTTGGAGGCCGCGGAGGAAGTAGCACGCCAGTTGCGCCTGCGAGACCTGGCGGGCCTGATCGTCATCGACTTCATTGATATGGACGAGCCACGCCATAACCGTGCTGTCGAACGGAAAATGAAAGAGTGCCTGAAGACAGACCGTGCCCGCCTGCAAGTGGGCCGGATATCTGCCTTTGGTCTGATGGAAATGTCGCGTCAGCGTACCCGGCCGGGCATGTTGGAAGTCAGCTCCCACACCTGCCCCATGTGCGAAGGCACAGGCCTTGTCCGCAATGTCGAATCATCTGCCCTTCAGGTCCTGCGCGCTATTGAAGGCGAAGGCATCCATAGCCGGGGTCGTAAACTCCATGTTGCGATACCAGCCGACGTTGCTTTGTACATACTCAATCACAAGCGTCGTGAACTGGGTGATATCGAAGACCGGTACGAAATCCAGGTAGATATGGAAGGCGATGCCTCCATGCACCGGCCTCATTATGAAATCCGTCGTGAGGGCTCCGCTGGTCAGCAGGATGAAGATCAGAATAATCGCCGTCGCAATGATCGTCGGGACAAATCTGGCGACGACGAACAAAAGGGTAATCGTCAAATCGTCGAAACCGTCGCAATCGGGACGATGACAATTCAGAGACCAGCGAAACGAACATGCCAGAGAGCGATACCGAAGACGCCCCGGAAGAAGACCGCAAGCGCCGTCGCCGTGGTAAACGCGGCGGCCGCCGCCGGCGCCGCGGACAGGGTGATGCTGAAAACACGGTACAAACAACGACCGAAGAATCGGCCTCATCAGGCGCCCCTTCAGAAGAACAATCTGCCAAGGATAGTGATCAACCCGAGATCGCCGCAGATGCAGCAGTTCTTGATATTTCCGCTGACCCCAGCATCGATAGCGAAAACGCAGAGCAGGAGGCTTCTGCGCCTTCTGAAGAACAGGCTGAGCAGCCCGCTGAAGAAGAGGCACCCAAGAAGCCCCGCCGCCGTCGTAGCCGTTGCAAGCCCAAGGCGGAAGAAGCATCCGACACAACGGAAGCAGCAGAATCTGCCGATACCCCTGCGGAGGAAGCCGCCGCTACCTCGGCTGAGGAACTACCAACTGCAGAAGAATCTGCGTCCGATTCTGTAGAAGGTGCTGCACCTGCAGAAGAACCCGCCGAACCGGCACCCGCTGTGGCTGAAGCCCCTGTTGAGGATGCCCCGGCAGAGCCTGCAACTGTTGAAGCAGAGGCAGAGCCGGAACCACAGCCTGAGCCGGAGCCAGAACGTCCCAAGGGACCACCACGTACTGGCTGGTGGAACCGGGGCCCCGAATAGGTAAAAGAGACAGTGCGTTGCGACGACCGTTTGACGGAATGTTGTAACGCACTTACCTTTAGGGTCACCCAATACAGGGAGCTTCGCTCTAAGGTAACGGAGACTGGTTATCCGTCGAATTCTGCTCGTTCTTCTATTGTTGTTGAGCCCAGTTCAGCCTGGCTGGGCACAAGGTATCTCACTCATCCGCGATGCCGAGATTGAGAGCTATATTCGCGCCTATTCCACACCGATCTGGAATGCAGCTGGCCTTAACCCTGAAGCGGTAGAAATCCACCTCGTAAACGACAAGAGTTTGAATGCTTTTGTCGCAGGCGGACAACGTATTTTCGTCTTCACAGGTCTTTTGCTAGCAGCGCGCGACCCCTCTGAAGTTATCGGCGTATTGGCGCATGAAACCGGCCATATCACAGGCGGGCATCTGGCCCGTTTCCAGGATGGCCTCAAAGGGGCTTCAACCATCTCGATCATTAGCATGGTGCTCGGTGCTGCCGCCATGGCGGCCGGCGCTGCAGACGCGGGCGCGGCCATCCTGACCAGTGGCGGGGAATTCGCCACCCGTTCATTCCTCTCTTATAGCCGAACGCAGGAAGCCTCTGCCGACCAGGCCGGGCTGCAATATCTGACACAAGCTGGCATGTCTGCCCGCGGTCTCATCAGTTTTTTTGAATATCTTGGTGACCAGGAAGCCCTGCTGACCAAGAACAAGGACCCCTACGTTCGGTCGCATCCGTTAACGCAGCAACGCGTAACCTCGTTGCGGACAAACGCAGAAAAGTCACCCTATTGGAATAGGCCCACTGACCCTGTTTACATAGAGATGCTGGCCCGCATTAAGGCCAAATTGCATGGCTTCCTCACACATCCGCGTCGGGTTTTCACCATGTACCCGATCCGCGACAAAAGCCGTCATGCCCTTTATGCCCGCTCCATCGCCTATCACCGAGAAGGCCTGTTGGAAAAGTCGGTCGAAGAAATTGACATTCTGCTGTCCAGATACCCAAGTGATCCCTATTACTGGGAGCTCAAGGGGCAGGTTTTGTTTGAAAGCGGTAAGGTCGATGAGGCCGTAGAACCTTATCGTCGCGCGGTTATGTATGCGTCCAAGGAGCCGCTGCTTCGGGTCAGCCTGGCACAGGTGCTGCTTTCCAATGACAATGTCGAGTTGGCACCAGAAGCTGTGAAGCACCTTGATATTGCCAACCGGCAAGAGCCGGACAATAGCTTCTCATGGTTCCAACTGGCAAAAGCCCACACCTTGTTGGAAAACAATGCGATGGCCGCCCTTGCCTCGGCAGAACATGCAGCATTGACCGGCAGAGCCCGCGACACGATGAAGCAAGCCCACTACGCCCGTGAAAACCTGGAAGAAGATACACCGCCCTGGTATCGCGCCCAAGACCTTTATCTGCTGGCACGCAATGCGATGGAAGACAGCTATCGCAAGCGCGGCAAGAAAATGCCGCCCATGCCTGGAGACCCTAAAGAGGGTGAAAAAGATGAAGAGTCTGATCCTGAGAACAAGTCGGACGAAGATATCGCAATAGAAGAGCCAGAAGCTGCCAGCCTCAATCTGCTAGAGCTTCCGCACCATAGCCATAGCCACTAGGTTCACAACACAATGCCCCTTCACGTTAGCCTGAAAAAGCCGCTGATCTGGTTCGCCACGCTTTGCGGTTTACTGCCAATCATGGCAGGCGCACACCCGATTGACGATGCACAACGCACAGAAATCGAATCCATCATTCACCAATATCTGATTGAAAACCCCGAGCTTCTTGAGGAGATGATCAGCGCTCTACGTATTCGGGAAGCTGCTGCCGCGCAGGCAGAAGCCAAAAAGGTCATTGAGGACAAGCATAACCAGATTTTCTACCCTGGTTCAGCCTTTGTTGCGGGCAACCCCAAGGGGGACGTCACGCTGGTGGAGTTTTTCGACTACACATGCAGTTACTGCAAAGAATCGCTGAAAGATGTCAGGCGCCTGATGGAACAGGACAATAACCTGCGCGTTGTCTTCATCGACTACCCTGCCCTGTCAAACCGCAACCCGGTCAGCATGGTTGCAACCCGCGCATCTGTTGCTGCTGCCAACCAGGGTAAATACGTGCCGTTTCACTTGAAGATGATGGGTTCGATGACGCCGCTGACCCAGAAGTCTATTCTTCGTTATGCCAAAGAAGTGGGGCTGGATGAGCAACAATTACTGCAAGACATGAATGCCCCGGAAACCTATGCCCGCATAGATGACAATATTGCGCTCGCCCATGCACTTGGAATGGATGGTACGCCATCATTTGTCATCGGTGACAACGTTATTGCCGGCGCGCTTGGATACGACACCCTGCGGCAGATTATTGCCCTGATGCGCAGCCGCCGTTAAAGCCGGTCGCTAGATCAGCCCCGCCAGCGGCGACGACGGGTCGGCATATTTCTTGCGTGGCATCCGGCCTGCCTTGTAGGCCAGACGACCAGACTGAATGGCGAGCTTCATAGCCTGTGCCATCGCGATAGGATCGTTGGCTTCAGCAATGGCAGTGTTCATCAACACGCCGTCACAGCCAAGTTCCATGGCGAAAGCAGCGTCTGACGCTGTGCCCACACCAGCATCAACCAAAACCGGCACTGAAGCATTCTCAATGATAATGCGGATATTGACCGGGTTCTGGACGCCGAGCCCCGAACCGATGGGTGCAGCCAATGGCATAATGGCGCAGCAACCCAGATCTTCCAGCTTTTGGGCCATGATGGGATCATCACTGCAATAAACCATGACGTCAAAGCCGTCCTTGATCAGCAGTTCAGCGGCTTTCAGCGTCTCGACCATTTCCGGGTAAAGCGTCTTCTGGTCGCCGAGCACTTCCAGCTTCACCAGTGACCAACCCCCGGCTTCCCGAGCCAAACGAAGCGTTCGAACGGCTTCATCTGCCGTATAGCAACCCGCCGTATTGGGCAGGTAGGTGTATTTCTTGGGGTCCACATAGTCGACCAGCATGGGCTGGTTGGGGTCAGAAACATTCACCCGACGCACAGCAACGGTCACGATTTCTGCCCCGGAGGCGGCAATAGCGTCTCGGGTCTCATCGAAGTCTTTGTATTTGCCGGTGCCCACAATCAGACGTGAAGTGAACTTCTGGCCTGCAATGGTAAATGTGTCGTTTGTCTGGTCGTTCATACCGCCACCAATGAAGTGTACAATTTCAAACATGTCCCCATCTTCGACCATGACGGATGCATAAGTCGACTTGGGCACGATTTCGAGGTTCTTCTCAACCGCTACCTTTTTACAGTCAATGTCCAGTTCTTCAAGTAGGGCATCGAGCTTCATGGCAGCGTTGAAACTGTGCGCCTCACCATTGATGGTTACGTTGATCACCTGTGTCCTCACCTGGGTAAGCATGCCGCTAAATCCACTGCCACAGCAGATCCCGACAAGCCATTAGAATTACCGCATTATTTGACTAAAGAGTGATATAGACGATACAAGGTTTCAGGGCTAGTCAGCATTGCGTTGCAAAGGCCCAAACAGTGAAGAATTGGCTAGGCTGATGGCAGAAAATCCCGTCATATTAATATTGAATGGTCCCAACCTGAACATGCTTGGTCAGCGTGAACCGGAAATCTATGGTTCACAGACGCTGGCAGATATCGAAGCGGCCTGTATTGACCAGGGTAAAAAATTGGGGCTGGCAGTAGATTTCCGCCAGTCCAACCTTGAAGGTGAACTGGTGACCTGGGTCCAGGAAAACAGTAACCAGGTTGCAGGGCTGATCATCAATAGTGCTGCCTATACCCATACGTCGGTCGCCATTCTGGATTCGCTGCTGAACTTCTCACCGCCGGTCATCGAGGTGCATCTGTCCAACATCTTCAAGCGTGAAACGTTCCGGCATCACTCCTATATAAGCGGCGCCGCTGATGGTGTAATTTGCGGCCTGGGTGCCAAAGGGTATCTATTGGCGCTCGACGCTTTGGCGGATATGATCGACTAACTCTCCCTATGGTGATTCACTTGGCCTGCGGGCCATACAAGAACAGTCAGGATACATGAGTAAAATCAAACTTGATGAAGAATTGATCCGTGGCCTAGCCACCATCATGGAAGAAACCGGCCTTACCGAGGTCGAGATTACTCATGATGAAGAATCTGTCCGCCTCTCGCGCGGCGGAGCCACGGTTGTTGCCGCAGCCGCAGCACCAGCCCCTGTTGTCCCGACCGCCGAGGCCCCTGCTCCCGCAGCACCAGAAGTAACGAGTGATGATGCCGCCAATCACGCCGGCGCTGTTACATCGCCTATGGTTGGTACAGCCTATTTGGCTCCTGAGCCAGGCGCGCCCGTCTTTATCAATGTTGGCGACCGCGTTTCAGAAGGTCAGACGATCCTGATCATTGAGGCCATGAAAACCATGAATTCTGTGGCATCCACCCGTAGCGGCACAGTAACGAAGATCCTCGTTGAGAATCAGCAGCCGGTAGAATACGGCCAACCACTCGTAATCATCGAGTAGCCCATGTTTAACAAAATCCTCATTGCCAACCGCGGTGAGATTGCCTTGCGCATTCACCGCGCCTGCCGTGAAATGGGCATTCGTACGGTTGCCATCCATTCCGAAGCTGATGCTGATGCCATGCATGTGCGCCTGGCAGACGAAGCCGTCTGCATTGGAGCCGCCCCTGCCAACCAGTCTTACCTGAATATCCCGGCCATTCTCAGTGCTGCAGAAATCACGGGGGCAGACGCCATCCACCCCGGTTACGGCTTTATGTCGGAGAATGCCGGCTTTGCCTCCATTGTTGCCGACCATGGCATCACCTTCATTGGTCCCACGGCTGAGCATATCAACACCATGGGCGACAAGATCGAAGCCAAGGTCACCGTCAAAAAACATGGCATCCCCGTTGTGCCCGGTTCTGATGGCGCCATTGAATCCATGGAACACGGCAAGGAAATAGCTGCGGAAATTGGCTATCCGGTGCTGGTCAAAGCCTCCTCAGGTGGCGGTGGCCGCGGCATGAAAATTGCCGAGACTGAAGCTGATCTTGAAACCGCCATTTCAACGGCCAAGTCTGAAGCGCTGGCCGCCTTTGGGGATGATGTTATCTACCTGGAGAAATATCTGGGTAAACCGCGCCATATTGAGGTCCAGATCCTGGCCGACAGCCATGGGAATGTGATCCATCTGGGTGAACGCGACTGTTCGCTGCAGCGACGCCACCAGAAGGTGCTGGAAGAAGCTCCCTCACCCGTCCTGACTGCAGAACAGCGCGACGAAATCGGTGAAACAGTCCGCGAAGCCATCGGTGCCATGGGGTATCTTGGCGCTGGCACGATCGAGTTCCTGTATGAAGATGGCGGCTTCTATTTCATTGAAATGAATACGCGCCTGCAGGTTGAACACCCTGTCACTGAAATGATCACCGGCATTGATATTGTCCGCGAACAAATTCGTATTGCCCAGGGGTTGCCGCTGGCGGTGAAGCAAGAAGACATCCAGTTCAACGGCCATGCTATTGAATGCCGCATTAACGCGGAACACCCCCGCACCTTTGCGCCAAACCCTGGCAAAGTGCAGGACTTCCACCAACCGGGCGGTCTGCGGGTGCGCGTCGATTCAGCACTTTATACGGGCTATTCCATCCCGCCCTATTATGACAGCCTGATCGCCAAGCTGATCGTCAAAGGTGAAGACCGGCAGGACTGCCTGTTGCGCCTACGGCGGGCGCTAGAGGAATTCGTTGTCGGTGGCGTTGAAACGACCATTCCACTTCATCAAGAACTGGTCGAAAATGAGGATGTCATTGCAGGCAATTACGACATTCACTGGCTGGAACACTATCTGGAAAATCTTCCGGACTAGAGAGCAAAGTGCTAGCCTAACGGCCTGATGACCGAATACATCACGCCAGAAGCTGCCCTGTCAGCCTATGCCGCAGGCATCTTTCCTATGTCGGACAGCGCGCACGACCCGGAAATATTCTGGGTTGAGCCCCGCCAGCGCGGGATTATCCCGCTTGATGGCCTGCATATATCACGGCGACTGGCGCGCACGGTGAAATCTGATCTCTATGAAGTGACAATCGACAAAGACTTCGAACAGTTGATCGACGCCTGTGCCGCCCCGGCGGAAGATCGTCAGGACACCTGGATTAACCAGCCTATCCGCAACCTTTTTCTCGAATTGCACGGGCTTGGCGTTGCCCATTCAGTTGAATGCTGGCGCGACGGGGAACTGGCCGGCGGTCTCTATGGTATGGCCCTTGCAGGTGCCTTTTTTGGGGAAAGTATGGTGTCGCTGCAACGAGACGCCAGCAAAGTCGCACTGGTGCATCTGGTCGCCCGCCTCATTACCGGTGGCTACACCCTGTTAGATACGCAATTCACCACACCACATCTGGAAAGCCTGGGGTGTGTGGAAGTCAGCCGGGAAGACTATCAGCAGCGCTTGGCCAAAGCCCTGGAGAATCAGGGGCGGTTTGGCGCCTTACCTGCCTCAATCAGCGGGGTTGAGGCTTTGCAGTCCATCACCCAGACATCGTAGACGGGATGCTCCATGGCGGACAGCGCCGGGCTTGAGGCAAACATCCAACCAGAGAACGCTTTCTCAGGTGCCTGATCCGGCAGGTGATCTTCTATTTCAAGGAAGGCACTGACCTCTGGTGTTTCTTCCGGCGGGTTCTTGTGGCAGTAGCGCATGGTGATCTGCAGGCTGCCAAACTGTGCTACTTCGTCCAACGGCGCTTCAATGTCTGTAATCCGAGCCGTGATTTTATCGACGCCCCGTAACACGACTACAGCACCACTGGGTGGTTTACCCTCCACCTCTTCGCCATACAGATAGTCACCCTGTGCCTGTACAGCAGGTGACAGAAGACAGCCCAAGGCCATCAAAACAGGCAATACTCTTTTAGTCATCACCGACAGATCCATGAATGACGCGGCCAATTAGCCCCATAAGGTCCAAAGACCCCTCACCTGGTTCCGGCATTTCTTCGCCAGCTGCTAAATTATCCAGAGACATACCGGGCACAATGGCAATGTAAAAACCGCCGAGTAATCCATCCATGGAGATTTTGGCATAGCTGTCGTCGGGCAGCGTTATGCCGTGATCAACCGACATAACGACAGAAGCCGTAAATGTATCAGGGTCCAGACTGTGAGAGACAACACGGCCTATTTTTACGCCGCTGATTCGCACATCAGAACCAACATTGATGCCATCTATCCGTTCGAAGCGTGCGGAAATCTGATACCCGTCGCTGCTCAGGTCTGTACCGCTGAAGGAAAAATAGAGAAACCAGCCGCTGACTAGAAGGACGACAGCGCCGATCAGTGTTTCAACCAATGTTCCGCGCATGCTGCGTCTTCTCCGGCGTCGTGGATTACTCCGGCTGCCAGGCCTCATAGTCACCGGTGACTGCAGGACGCTGACCGCCGCTGTTCAGGCTACCCGGCGGGAAATAGGCATTCAAGCTTCCTGTCTGGTTTGCCAAATGCGGCTTTTCCCAGTTTTTGCGTGGCAGAGACTCTTCTGAGGGCGGCAGGTCACTGGTGTAGTGCAGCCAGCGGTGCCATTCCGGCGGCACGCGGGAGGCTTCAGTATAGCCATCAT
>Ga0181589_10000870_pt1 | contig 22654 bp, 14 predicted proteins | sample 071ome_25_FD_132444 | JGI IMG/M metagenome (GOLD analysis project Ga0181589, IMG submission 132444) | Coastal salt marsh microbial communities from the Groves Creek Marsh, Skidaway Island, Georgia - 071410BT metaG (megahit assembly) | ecosystem: Environmental > Aquatic > Marine > Intertidal...
ACCAGTTTTGCCAGTTTTGGATCACGCAACATATTGGCAATCTCTTCGCTTATGGTGATCAGATCCCGGTGAAGCGAGAACCGCAGATCATTTGGCAGGTCATCAAGCAGTAAAAATGCCACCAGATTTTTTGCATGATGGCTTTCGGCTTTGTAGGTGTCCGACGACAAATGCAGATAAAGGCGGGTGCAAATGGTGGATAACCGATCCACTCTTTTGGCATCTCCTTCACCTTTTGACAGATCACTGATCCGTTTGGCAACAGGCTTGAAATCTTTTGCATCCAGAATATCAGCGGGTTCAATCAATTGCGTGACGCCATCATTGACAAAGGCCAGGAAAGTGGTGGCAGTGATATCATCAAGCGCACTTCTCGCCAGTACATTGACCAGTTCCAATTCGCTTTTAAGGTCGTCGATATTAGCGATCTGATCGAAAAACTGGGTTAAGGTTCGCGGCGTGGTGCGTTCGCCCGTGATCACTTCAGGATAGGTCAAAACAAAGGCAATCCCACGCGGATCAACTCCTGCATTCATCGCCCATCTGGCCCAGGATTTAACGTCAAAGATCATGGTCAGGTGGAGCATGCGCGTCAACATGGCAGGGTCCATTGGAGTGACCGAATAATCGCCGCCTTCAGGGTTGGCGGTACAAACAATCTGCCATTTGCGCGGCAAGGTCCATGAGAACATTTCAAATTCTTGAATGAGTTGCATCAATCCACGCAGAATACGATCATCAGCCCGGTTCAGGTCATCCAAGAGCAGAATGCCAGGGCCTTCATCGTCTTCCTTTGGCACCCAATCTGGTGGCATATAAACGGTGGATTCATCGCCTTGAACATCTGGGTTGGGGTCAAGGCGAACCGGAAGGCCGTGCAGGTCACCCATTTCTTCAAATTGCGCCGGCGCACAGTAGCGAAATTTCCAACCGTGTTTCTTGGCCAGATCCTTGATCACCGCAGTCTTGCCAATGCCGTGCGATCCCCAAATGCAAATCGGGGTGGGACGTTTGCCGTGGCCGTCGGGGTCTTTGGCGGCAGACGCTTCTTCATTGTCAAGATTGGTCTTAAACACATGTTCCAGCAAACGAATGGCGGCATCGGAATCCAATTCCGCTCCAAAATTTGTTAATGCCTCGGTCATGATCTCTCCTTCATATCTAATCAAATGAAGCCAATCAGGCTTCTCTAATCATGGGCGATCAAAAAGGCTGGTCTGGTAAAACCGCCTTCGGTGCAGATAGTTTCCTGCAGTTTTCTCAGTTTATTGATGTCATCATAAACGCTGGACCCCATGCGGTAGGCCATCCGCCCTCGCTGGGTAAAGCGAAGCGATTGCAAGTTCGGCATTTCCAAGAGCCAACCCATTTCATCGTAATTGAGCAGGAAATCCCATTTTTCGAGATTCAGGGTTTTGACATTTTGCAACAGGCTCAATTGGCTATAGTCAAATTTCGTTTTTTCGGCGGAAAGCCCATAGAGATGGGAACTGCGCTCCAAATGAAGTTCGCTATCCTGCAATTGATTAATGGACGCCAGCCATTCCTCAGGGAAAATACCAACATCGCTTGGTAGGGCTATGTGAAGTTTCGTATTCTTGAGGTTAATGAGTGCGGCATGGTCAGTGACCCGCATGGATATATGCAACTCTTCGAGTTGAGTGCAATGTTGCACCCCTTCCAGAGAGGTTAACTGATCGCACTGGTAGGCGTTGAGTTTGGCAAGAGCCGTGCAACCTTCAATCCCTTTCAAGGTTTTCAACGCCTCGCAACCTTTGATGGTCAACTGCTTTAGCGATGCCGGCAATTGGCCGAGATCGGCCAAGGATGAGGTTTGGCTCATATCCAAATCTTCAAGGGGGGCTTGCCATTGTTGCGGCAGTTTTTCGACCGCCGTCGATGATAGCGTTACCTTCTTCAGATTGGCATGCTCACCCAAACATTCAACGTTTTTAAGGGTATTGCAATTGGAGAAACTGGCCGATTCCAAATTGGGCAGATTATGTATTGCTGAAATATCTTCAAAGCCTGAACTATAAGCGCTGAGTGATTTGACCGCTGATAATTGAGGTAAATGTTCAAGAGATTTCAACGCCTTCATGTAGGACAAATCGAGGCTGTCAACACTCACTGGGTTTTTGGGGAAATGCTCAAGCGTAGTAAGGCTGCTGCAACCTGAAAGGCTGAGCACAGCACCACCATAACTTTTCGGCATCTCTAAAGCGAGGTCTTGAATGCCCTTTAAGGAGGAAAGGGCGCGGCAACTTTCCAAGGTGAGTTTGGTCAGGGTTTTGATATTTTCTAAAGCCTCGATGCTTTTAAGGGATGCGCAATCCGCAAGATAAATTTCTTTCAGATGAGTGAGGTCACCAACAGGATCAATGCTTTCGAGTGTTTCGCATTTCTGCAAATTCAGCGACTCTAAAGTCGCCGCTGATGCGCTGATACCCTCAAGGCTGGATAGTTTTTTATTCTCAGACAAATCCACCGTTTTCAGAAGGGGGGATTTTGAGAGAGATTTAACCTCCACCAACCCAGCGCCATTTAACTGCACCTCTTCCAGTAAGGGCGCGTCTAACCCGTTGAGCGATAATAATTGTCCGGACGAATTCCAACCACCACCATCGATCTTCAGCGTCTTTAAGGCAGGCAATGCCCCGAAATTGATCAAATCTGGTGTGGTGTCATCTACAATCAACAAGGTTAGGGTTTCTATATTTTCAAACCCTTTCAGATCGGGACTTTCAGTGGTTAAAGAGACGGTCAAGGTTTGAATCTCTTGGCGCAGCTTGGCCAATTTACTGCCCTTTGCCGCGGCTGCCATCAAACCAAACAGCGCTATATCCAAATAAGGCTGTGCAGGGCCGGTGCCATCAAAGCGTTTGCCTCGTTTCAATTCGCCGTTTTTGACGCTGACATCGGCAATGAGGTCATCAATTTCCGTGGTCAAAGCCTCGGATAAGGACAGGCCCATGCGGACATTCGCCACGTAACGCGACGACAGCAATTTCCAAACCGAACGCATATCGCTTTTCAGCGCTTGTACAGGTTTCTCACGCGGGAGAAGTTTCCGGTCAGAAATTTCAATCTTTTTCTTATCAAGGCCCGGCGGAAGGCCTTCTAATGGTTTAAGGGCCGGGCAACCGGAGAGGTTCAGTGCCTTGACGGCGGATTTCCAATCCGAGGGCATGGTTTCAAGATTTTGGCATTTTGTGAAGGTGACTTTTTCCAATTGGGTCAATTCACCTAAGGCTGATGCGTCTGTAATCCCATCACATTGATCGCACTCAATTTCTTTAAGGTTGGGTAATTGAGCGATCGCACTCAAATCTTGAATGGCTGATTTTGTCAGCACCAATTTTTCAAGATGTTGTGATTTTTCCAACCCTTCCAGTGAGGTCAGGGCATCAAGGCCAAAGATTTTGACGGTTGTCAGGTCTGGCACAATCGGGGGCAGAGGCGCCAAGGATTTCAAGGCTTTTAGGTTGGCTAAGTACAATTCATTAGCACCATAGACACGCATATTGTTGCCGGGGCGCTTGTCGCGGATTGTTGCCATGGGCAAGTCAGCGATGGATTCAATGGCTTTGCACTGGCTAAAATCAAGAAACTGTAATTTGGTGCAATCTTTAAGGGCTGATAAATCGGTAATTTTTTCCAAAAAAGATATGGATAAAAATTCAAGATTGGCGGCTTTTTGCAAAGGCTTAAGGCTTTCGATGGCCAAAGACCCTGCAAGATTAACGTTCACCAGCGACGGCGCAATTTTCGATACCGCATCAATGCCGGCCAATTCTTGATTGCGTTGGAGAGTAAGGTTTTCAAGTTTTGAGCAACGCTCAAGACCATTAATGTCCAGAAGTTTAAGGCCTGTTGCCGTGAGCGAGATCAGGTTTGGCGCGTCCAAACCTTTCAGGGATTTTAACTGCGCTGAATTTTTGCCGCTATTGAAGGGAACGGCCTGACTGTAAAGAGAGAGGTGTTTTAATGTAGGGGTTGAACCAAAAGCGTCTAAATTATCAAAAACTGCTTCCACGCCAATATAAAGATCGGCTTCTTCCAGATTAGGAAAGGCCGATAAAGCAGGAATGGACGCCGTGGTGATTTTAATGATTTTTGTTTTATCCCGAAGGTCTTTGGCTTGTTCTGATGGAGAAGATGCCACCAGGGCCATCAGTAAGGCATTGAGATGATGCTGGTTTTTATCATTGCCTTCAAACCGCTTGCCGCTTTTGATCTCGCCATCATCGGTCACATGAAGATCATCCAGCAAAACCTCAAGCCCATCGAGAACCGTATCAATGAGGGACATGGCCACCTTGAAGTTGCCGTCATCACCAGATTTAAAGAGTTGATAAACTTTGGAGGCTTCGCCTTTAAGCGGGCGGGCGCGTTGACCTGAAGGTGGCATGAAACAAGTTCCAATCACAAATGCAAAAACACAGTCAAACCATTAATCTTAAATTAGTTTATTTTTGTTCACTTACAAGATGATAAGGGTTATTCATTGAAAGAATAAAAAGCCACGCAAAACGGATTAATCATCGGCTGATTTTTGCTCAAGATCATTGATCAGACGGCTTGTGATTTCAAGTTCTTGACCGCTGATTTTTTCAAGACTTCTCGATAGGCTTTTGACCACCCATGGCACCAGCAATTCATGAAAATAGCCTGCAACCATATCGGCCTGAAGCGAAAGGGTGATGATGGATTTGTCAAACTGTTCCATTTGTTTTGACAAATTTTGACCCGAATAAATCTCAGCAAGAAGGGCGGAAACACAAGCCAAATCCATTGGGGTGATGTTGTCATCTCCGGCATTTAACCCATCCTGAAACGCACTAAGCGCGGTATTAGCGGCAGTGATGGCCGCGTCATTCTCTCCCAATTCATAATGTAAAAGCGCAAGACGTCCAAATGCAATCGGCCATGTTCGGCCTATGGGTTGCGAGGTCATTACCTGCCGCGCCAACTGATCAGCATGACCTAAGAATGTTTTGGCCACATCTTTTTCATCGGTGTTTTTGAAATCATCTGCCATCAGAACAAAACAAGTGACCGCATCAAAAACAGTGTCACCGTCTGTATCGGGATGATTGGCTAAAAACTCAAAAGCCCGGGTGGCAAATGGGATGGCGGCTTGAGCCAATTCAGATTCCCGCAACCGTTTGGCATAAGCTATGTCCAATTCAAAGCGTTCACCATCATCGTCATCCATAACCTTCATGGCAAGGGTCGATGATTGGGTGAAAAGTTCGATAGCCTTGTCTGCATGGCCCAGATGAAGATGCGTGTCACCTAAATTCTGAAGCGGATAGATCAGCCGCGCCTCGTCTCCGGCAAAGGCCTTTTCGTAGATTCTGGACGTCTCTTGATAATACGGTAGGGCTTTTTGATACTCTTCGCTTTCGGTCATGATATGGCCAACAAGACTCAACACATCGGCACGCCAAGGGTCATCGGGTTGCAATATTTTATCGTAAATCTTGATCGCATCTTCAAGATAGGGAAGGGCGCGGTCATTTTCATCGTTTCGATACAAAAAATCGCCCATCGACCGCAACGCATCGGCATGGGCTTTGCTTAATGCACCACCCGAAGTCCTGGCGATGGCGATCGATTGTTCAAAACAGTCAAATGCCGCATCAACATCATCTTCCTCATCATAGATTGAAGCCAGGAAATTGAGCGAAGCCGAAGTGTAAGGGTGGGCGCCCAGTTTGGCCGTGCAGATACGATTGGCACGGATAATATAAGCTTTCCGGTCATCAAAATCCGTTTCCGTAAAAGCCAGATTGATCAGCAGTCGGGCTATTTCGGGGTGATCTTCAGGGAAAAGCCTTTCTGCGACCGCAAGGGCACGCTTTTGATAGTCGCGGCCTTCTTCCATGCGCCCAAGCATAGATAATAGCAATCCACGGTTTGAAATGGGCTTCAGGATATCTGCACTATAATCACCAAGCACCTCTTGATAAATATTGATGGATTGCTGGTAGCCTTCAAGGGCTTCGTCATAAGACGCCATACCTTCCTGAGCACGCGCAAGATTGTTAAGAGATTGGGCGTATTCTACGCTCATTTCGCCATGAAGTTTGCGGCGAATTTTCGCCACGCGTTCATGCCGGTCAACCGCCTCCTGAAAAAGACTGAGTTCAATTTCGATATTAGCCAAATTGTTAAGCGTTTGTGATGTTTCAAAGTGAAATTTGCCGTGAACTTCTTCCTGAATGGTAAGGGTTTTTAGCGCAATGTCTTTAGCGGTTTCATAGTAGCCTCTGGTATAATTTACCGAGACGAGACGGTTCATTAGTTTTGCAGTGGTTGGGTGTTTTTCGCCCGATCGTTTGCGCCGCACTTTCAATAAATCGTGCAAAATCAATGTGCCTTCATCATAATCAGATAAGGCAATTAACGTGTCGGACCTGGCAAGGTTTGCTTGTTCCCATTGATCTTTGGTCAAGTGTTGTTTGAGAGGCTCTAGCAGGTTCAAAGACTTGAGCGCCGCTTTGTACCGGCTGGCATAATACAAAAACTCCCCCAGAGCCAGCAACGTCAATGCTCCGGTTTTATCAGGCTGGGCATGATGCCATTTCTGCGCCAAATGCACACCTGATACATCCAGTCGTGATTTGGTATGGGTTTCAATATTCTGCCAATACATCAGCGCTTCTTGTTTGGACCGGTGGTGGATCAGGCCCATAAAATTAGAACCATTGCTCAAAAAGGTTTTCAGTTTTGACCAATCCTCCGCCTGTTGCCATTGCCACGCCTCTTCATAGGACCGGCGTTCTGTATTGGCATTTTGCTGGAACCATTTCCCTAAAAACCGATGCGCCTGCTTTTCTTGAATATCCTTGGGCAGATACCGGTCTTTGACAGCAATCGCCATAAAATCATGGGCAAAGGTCAATCGGCCATTATTGTCGAGCAAGGTTTCGTCCAGTGCGTTTCGGATCGGTGCCCAAGTTGCGGGCGCCAGATCAGCAATGGCCAAAATCTCTTTTTCAGTTAACCCGCCGCGGCTTGCCCAGATGGCGGTGATCGAACGCCATACAGCCCACCGCCCGCAATCACCTTCAACACGCTGTAAAACCCGTTCAAAGAGATCATCTATCGTTTCGCTTTTCAGATAATGCGTGATCTGATGCTGCAATTCCTCATGTACACCAAATACACGCAATTCTTCCCCTAGCGTTCGAAGAAATAAGGGATTGCGTACCAAAGGATGGGTCAGAACCTGATCCATCATGAACTTGGGCAGAACCTTGTTGTAATGCGCCAAATAGGTGATGAGCAAATCTCTGGCTTGCGCCTTGTTCAACGGCTTGACCGTCAGAACCTGCCAAGGTGAAGTTTCGCGGTTGCTTTTAATAGCATCCATTACCGTGCCGGGAAGGCATGAGACGATGAAATGAATATGCGCAGGCACAAATTCAGGCCACCAGCGTAAATCGGTGAGGTCGGTCAAACTATTGATCGAGTCGATGGCAAATATCCAGCGACGTTTATTCTTTTTTGACCACGCGCTGGCTGTGGCAAGCCATGATGGCAGGCTTTCGATCAGCGCGTTGGGATCTTCGGGAATCTCAAGACTGCTGTTGGTGGTGCGTTGGATAAATTCAATCAGGCGGTGGATCAGGGCATAAGGGTTGGCCGCATCAGCGCTAGCCCCAAGATAATGTTCAAACACCAAATCTTTAGGATGATCTTTCCGATAGCTGCTGATGAAATTAGCCAATAAAGCGCTTTTTCCGCCGCCAGATTGCCCTTCAACCCGTATTTTCGGGGCATGGTCATCAAGCCATGTTTTGAGTTGATGCAGATACTTTTCACCACCAAGATACAGACGCCGCCTTGGAGACGCGTAAGCATCATGGCGCATAGTTTCACGCTCAAATTCATCGGGCACATCGGCAGCAGGAAAATCACGATCCAGCAATTGCCAGATGTCTTTTTCTAGCCGCTTGGCCAGTGCTTCCGGATCTTTGTACCGGGCAACAGGATAACCGCTTTTTCTGATACGGGTTTTTAATACATTTTGACGGTTTTGATCTTCAGCAGATGCCGGTAAATATTCGCCGCCTTTGTCCTCAGAATAGGTCTTTGTACGGAAATAGAAAAAAGCCCGTCCATGCATATGAGGGTTGTTCAACACACCATGGAGGATTTCCAGTTCAGTGACGCTCTTGCCGCCTCGATGTTCATCCAGCCAAGGCTGGCGTTCAAGCAAATCAATGGCATAGCCATCTTCTGGTGGAATCCAGCCGTAACGCTCGCCAAGAAGGCCTATGAAATATGGGCGGGCGCGATCAATTTCACCCAGGCAAATGGGGAGAACTTCCCCGCGTTCGGCTTGTTCTGGCGTAATCCCCCAACGCAAATCAACATCAACAAGTTCAACAAAACGGTCCCGCAATCGTGCACGCAAGGCTGGAAACACACGCTTGACCAACAGGTCACGTTCCTCACCAAAATCTCGGAAGGTTGAAGACAGAAAGATACGAACTGACCTGCCGTTGTCCATAATGAGAAATTCCTTTTGATCAACAAATATAGACTTAATACTTTTGCCCTTGAATGCAATCTTTCTCCACTCAAAGGTAGATTGGGTCTTGAGTTTATTGTTTCAATTTCTCAGAAAAATTGGCGGCAATAATTCCTGCGGGCAGAGCCACCACACCAATGCTGATCAGGGAAATAATGCCGGCACAGATTTTACCCGTCACCGTGATGGGATACACATCACCATAGCCGACCGTGGTCAATGTTGCCATCGCCCACCACATGGCTCTCGGAATGCTTCCAAAGGCCTCGGGTTGCACGCTGCCTTCGACAAAATACAATAAAATGGCTGATAAAAAGAGCAGGAACAGGGTCACCACCAAACTAGCGCTCAGCTGTGGCCATGATGATTGGATCGACTCAGCAAACAGCATCAGCGGTTTGTTGGTGCGGATCAGTTTTACTATCCGGAACATTCGGAATAGTCGGAATAACCGAAGGAAAACCAGATCATCCAGAATAAAAACAATAATATTAGGCAGAATGGCCAATAAATCGGTGATGGCCATGGGGCTGATCATATATTTGATTTTGCCTTTAAGGCCCTGGTATTTTTGCAACCTGCCGCAAAGCAGAAGACGCAAGATATATTCAGTGCCAAAAATCAAAAAAATGACAAATTCGATTGGTTTCACCCAAGCACCAAACTGGGTTTGAAAATTCGGCTCGGTATCGAGAACCATCAACACCACGGCAAATAAAATCACCACCGATAACGCACGTTCCAGGAGTGTTGATGTCTCAGTGTCACGCGGAAAAAGAGAGCGTGACAAATACTGTTTGAATGTTGTTTTCATAGACACTGTCACATGCTGAAAAAAGAAATCACATCAACTTTACCAAATATTAGATTATTCGAATATGACGAAACGCTCAGGGGATGGGAGAAAGTCATCCACCTTGATAGGGCAAAAACTATCTTTCCCAAACCAAACTTCATTATCCGGAGTTGTTGCTTTCTTGAAGCGAGTGGGCAACACAATCGTCAGAGGCGCTTTTGCATCACATCGCAACGGAATCCGAGCCCGCCAAGAATTTGCTTTGGCGCGCCCAGAGGAGGTGAATTGGGCAAAGACCATCATCGGCGTCTGGTTGTAATATTTGGGTTGCGACTGGTAACCGTTGATGATCCGGACGTCGAGAGATTGTTGCTCTGAAAGTGCTACCGCGTATTCAAGCAGTTGCAGAAAACGATGCTGATCTTCTGGCGCCAAGGATTCAAAAAACTGATATACAAGATCAATGCGCGGCACGCCCGACAGATCAAATTCGTCTGCCAATGAATAGGATTGGGCGGGTTGCCCTTGGCTGGTCTTTTCTATGCGTTTGACCGATGCGCGGTTCCATTGCGGCGATAGAAGATTGATGAAGGCTTCCTCTTCGGTTGAATACAAAGATGTTTCAACTCCGAAGATATTGATGGTCTCGGCCTTCCGAGAATAAACCTCAATCGCATAACCTTGCGCAGTTTTTTCTAACAACAATTGAAGGTTTTTTTGACCGGTTTTGCTGTTCTTGAAACCGCCCTCATGTTGATTGAGCCGCATATCCACGCCGCCACCAGCCTTGCCCACATAAAGAATTTCTCGGCTGTTCTGCTTGACCCCACACCAAGCGTAGACCATAGGCGTCTTGATCTGGCTTAATTCTGACGTGGTGATCACTTCAAATCTTGCGGTGTCGTTCTCAACCTTCAACACATGCGTCTTTTCAAAACCTAATTTATGCAATTTCATCTAAATCCCCTTATCTTCAAAAACACCTGTTGAGCCTAGCCTGATCACAAAGGGGCTTTTACCCACTGATCCAAGAATGCTTTTAAGGCATTGATACGATTATCATCATAAAATCCCTCCTTTTGAATTTCGGCAAGTTCACGATGAAACCTTGCGGTGGTCATCCAAGGCGTATCCGTGGTGTCCTCTGCGTTCCATTTGTTGGCCCATGCTTGAGCAAAAACCTGCCGTTGCTCATCAGACAGCAACTCCGGAGCATTGGTCGCAATGAGGCGAAGGCCAAGTTCTTGCAGACGCTGATCGTGAAATTGAGACAGCATCTGATGGCGCTCACCCCAGGACGCATTTTGGAATTGTGCCAATAAGTGTTTGTCGCTTGCGGAGTAAAACCCTTGATAGATTTTATCTTCAACATTCACCACGTCTTGTTTGCCCATGGTTTTTAAGCGCTCGCTCAAGAGGGTGCTGACGCGGGTTTGAAAATCAGGGTGATCAGCGATGAATCGCGCACGTTGGCGGTGTTCAGCACTGGGCGCTTCCATCAACAAGAGATTAGGGATGGCGTTGAGATTGACCGCGCGAATGATTTTGGGGCTATCGGTGATTGCCCCACGAAGCGCATCATCATCTTGGTAAAACTCTGCGGGGTTAGCGGCATCGAGATCAAAAAAACCCACCATGGAATTGCTGCCCTGAACTTGGCCGCAATAGCAACCTGTGATGGATTGTGGCGCTTGACCACCATAACGGACAATCATTTCCATGGGTTGAAACGTGGCAAAGTGATCCAAGCTCTGCTGACGGAAACGGTTGCTCAACAATGCCTGCCATAAGGTTGGATTGGCCTTTGCTATCCTTTGGGCGAGATAAATCGTGGCTTCGACGTCGCCAAGAGCATCATGGGCGTTATGCGCAGCAAACCCGTTTGCGGGCGCCAATTGATCTAACCTGAGTGCCAGATTACCCTTGTCATTTTTGGGCCAGACAAAGAGATCAGGTTGTTTCAACCAAATGACCTGCATGGCTTTCATGATATCAAAACGTGTGTTGCCATTGAATTGGGTGGCGTAAAGATCAGCGTGCAGATTTTGATAAAACAGATGACGGAAAAACATCTCATCAAAATTGATGGAGTTATACCCAACCCAAATCGCAGGCGTCCAGCGTTGGATCAATTGCGATAGACTTTGCGAAAAATCAAACAATGAGGGCAGTGTTTTATCCACCAGTTGATCTGGCTCAAGGCTTGTCACCAGCATCGCATAAGGGGATGGAATAATATGGGGAGATAACCGGCAACGCAGATTAACCCGCTCAATTTCTTGAAATTCATCATCAACGAGAATAGCTGCGAATTGTAAAGGTTGATCAAAGGCTGGCGCTATTCCAGTTGTCTCGAAGTCATAAAAAGCAAACATTCATTATCTCCAAGTAAAAAAGATGATCCGCGTTACAGCCGGTCTGTGCGGTGCTGAGTGAGATATACAATCGAGATATGACAAAACTGGTCATAGCAATTATTGAGCGTGTTTGATGACTTTGGCCATCTCTTGCATGATTTGCCTCACCGAGTGGCTCAAGGCTTCCGGTTGAATAGATATAAGATGCTCGCTCCATCGAAAGCATTCATAAGCAATTTCTTTAACGCTCTCACATGTAAAACGAATTTCGACTTCGCCCCCGTCCAAGATGCGTGTTTTTTGGGTAGGGTGAAATTCATAATGCTCCAATATGGGTGCTGCTTTGGCATGAAAGGTGAGCGTCCATTCATCAAAAATACCGTCGTGAAAGGCACCAAAGGAGCGATGGGCAAAAGCATCAATATCAAAGGCGGTGTGGGGATTGTCTTCATCACTGATGCGCAAGTTTTCAATGCCGGTGAGGGCATAATTTCTCAGCGCGTCAGCCTCTTCATCATGAGCCACCAGATACGCCCGCGGACCAAGGATAATGCCCAGTGGTGATGCACGTCTTTGGCTTGTCTTGGTGGCGGTAATATTTTGATAAGTAAAAGTGACCTGCTTTTGCATCAGCATTGCATCCAATAAAGTGGCGCGTATGGATGGCGCATATATCGCTTTCGGACCTGGCCGAAGTGCCACTTGGACAGATTCATCCATCACTTCCAAATCGGGGTCGATTTTATTCAATTGCTGTTGGCTGATATTCGCCTGCAGGCCATCGCGCAATTCATTCAGCAAACCGCTATATTCCGCATAGCCCATGGTCTTAAGCATCGAGGAAATGGCGCTTAAGGAGGAAAGTTGATCCGCGGTTGCGGGGGAAACCCGGGTCTTTGCCACAGGGAGATACCACAGTTTTCCCTTAATTTCCGGAACATGGCGATACGAAAGATCAGGTTCGATATCTTTGATGGCAGATAACCAGCGCTTTACGGTCCGGATCGAAACTTCCATTTCCTGTGCTATGGCTTCAGCCGTGATGCCAAAAGATTTATTGGCTTGTAGGATATGGATCACCCGGATCAGGTCTTTGCCTGGGCGCATGCGGTCAACAAAAGGTTTGCTGGTTTGGGGCATGGAGAAATACTTAATATTATATAAATATAATAACTATGACCATTCATGACATAGAAGCAACTTAAATTTGAAAGGTAAGGAAAAAGACTTAATTAATGACACGTAAGGAGGCTGAAATGCAAAATACTCCAACCGAAAATAATTTTTTCAAAGGCTGGCGGAATCCAACATCAGTGGATGTGGTGCTCGCTGAACATTATTACCCATTACTGATTGAAGTGGCAGGTAAAGGCGATCTGGTAACCTTTAAGGATTTTGTCGATATGGCGAAAGCACGTCACCCTGAGGTGCAGGATGTGCAAGCCGCCATTCCAGTTTCGACCGGGCGACGTTTTGAGTTTATCCGTCTTTATACCCGAGAGCATGGTTTGCCCGATTTATCATCATGGGTGGTCAATCAAAGCGGTAAAAATTCTGACGTGTATCAGGCGGATTTTGACCCTGCAGAGGAGCGCCGCAAAACGCAGACCATTGATTGGAGTCAGCATGAAGGCGATTGGTCGGCCTATATAAAATCGATGAAAGAATTCAAACCAAAGACTAAAACAAAGCCGCTTACTGAAAAAGAAGCGCAACACATCATCGCCGGTTATTATCAAACTGTACGAGATGACATTCCTAGTCTGGCCGGGTTTTCACTGAGTGATTTGAGAGAACAAATGATCGCAGAATTGATTGCTGGCGATGCAGTTGAAGATGTTTTCGAAAAAACCTTGTTTTCGGTTTTACGCGACAAATCGAACAAGGTCACAAAAAAGTAATGTGGAAAATATTGGATGTATAAATCTTTTGAATTAGACTTTTGATAATAAACGAGTGAGGTTTTGCGATGCCATCATATTCACCTAATATGAAATTATGCGTAACATGTGTGCGCTGGGCAGGGCCACGTCAGGTCAATCCAACGCGATCATTGGTTTCAACAAGTGAGAGCAATCCCCGCGGGGAATGTTTAGGGGGAGGGCATAATCGCCAACAAGTACCGGCTTTGGCCACATGCCACAAATACAGCAAATGGGAAGTGCTCAATTGATGCGCAAAAAGCAAAAGAAATACATGTCCAAAGATGGGCTCAAAGCCTCTGGAAGAGGTCAGTGTTTGCCATGAGTGTGTCTGCATTCGACTTGCTAAACAGCGATGACCTGATAGCGCGCATGAAGGATGAATTTTTAGCAGAAGGGTCACGCCAAGCCGCAGAACGGCTTTTCCAAAAACGATACGCCAAACATAAAACCACCACCGCCAGCATTCTTTATGAATTTGCTGTTGAGGCCTTCAAAAGTGCCTATGATGATGCGCCGTCTGAGTGTGCATCGACGAAGCGGTAAAATTTATTGATCCAAATAGGTCTGAATTTGGCTGCCCAGTTGATTGTATTTCGCTTCGGCCAAAGGCGTGATATTTTTCATTTCATCAAGTTTTCGTAATGAAAAATAAAGCCGCTCCCGGTCACCTTCCAGCATTGCCATTTGTCCTGCTGCATAGAAATTTAGCGCCGCATCATCAACTTTCTGCGACACCATCTGAACAAGCCCGAGATTGTAGAAATCTTTCGCACGACCCGTCTGATTAGCGATGATTTTCTTGAATGCGCCTTCCGCCAAAATTAATTCGTCATTCTTTAGATACGATAATCCTAATGCATTCAACGCGGAAGGATTGCTTGTATCCAATCGAACAGCAGCCATGGCAAAGTTAATGGCATCTTCCGTCTGACCAAGCAATAAACTGGCCTGACTTGCGATGATCAAACTTTTTTGATCCTTAGGGTTTTCCTCAATGCGCTTTCGGGCAGATTCCAGGGCACGTTCATATTGCCCATCCTCAAGCCACGTCACAGGGTTTTCTGCGACAGCGCGATCCGCTGAGGTTTCTCTTTCTAAAAGCTGATCCAGAGGTTCACCTTCAAAAGAGGTTAATGCATCGCGATCAGGGAGGCTGCTGATGATTTGGCGCGCCGCGGAATCAATCAAGATATAGGTATCTTCTTCCGCATCCATGGCAACATCGATCACGCCCGTCATGAGCGATAATGGCGAAAGGGGGGCTGTTCCATCGTGACTGCGTGCACCATACCATGCTTTCCAAAGGATCGTGCGGTTCTGATGGGTCAGTTCCATTTCCACTTCCAGGCTGGTATATGCATAAGCGATTAAAGAGGTGCGGTTAAATTTTTTAATTCGGCCAGTCAGCATGGCATCGCATTTGAGATGGGACAGAGCTGATTGGTCATGTTGATTAAGCGCGAAATCTACCCGGGACAATTCCACATCACGATAATTCTTAGCGCTCAACACGCCATAAGTGGCGATTCTTAATTGCGTGGACACGTCAATGGTGGAGGAGGTTTCGGTGGTGGTGAGATTTTCAAAGGAACCAACAGCAATGCAATGAATCGTGTTTGGATCAAAATCCGGAGAGATATTGAATTGAACTTCCGGCGTCAAATAGGAACTTTCTTTGATCACATCCACTTGCCGAACTGAAGGAGAAGAACAGCCATTGATTGCTAAGGCCATAACGGTCACGAGCAAACAGTTGCTGATCTGCTGATTGAGAAATCGTGATAAAAAATTCATGTCCTTACATTTCATTAAATACGTCTTATATTAGTTTTACGAAAATATATTAATTTATGGTAGACAATTAAACCCATGGTTAATTCCATGACCACCAAAAGCCATAGGGTTTTCAAGGATAACGATTTTCTTTGACGTTATACCTGGAAGATAAATGGCATTTTGATTCTACAATGGCTGAACGATAAGACTTCAGAAAAGGACGAAACATGAAATTAACGATGACAATACCAATTCTGATGATGGCAGCGGTAAGCCTTTCGGCTTGTGGCGATAAAACCAAGGCGCAATTAGAAGCAGCTGCGCTCCCACCAACACCAAGTCAAGTGGTGGATGAATTGCCCGATTGGTGCATGAGCATGCCTGAATCTGAAGTGGCATTGTTCGCTTGCGGCATTGGGTCATCAGCCGATTTAACCATGGCGCGATCCAAGGCCACTCTTGATGCCAAGCGTCAGCTGGCGGATATGATTGATAGTGAAATTTCGTCTCGTATGGATGATTTTTTATCGTCCATTGGTGCGACTACCCAAGAAAACATCAAAAAACAAAGCGAGATTGTTTCAAAGAATGTCACCGTTGAGGCGTCTTTGTCTGGCTATAAGCAAGCCAATCAAGATGTGCAGGCCCTCAACAGCGCATATCAGGTCTATATCCTGCTGGAATATCCAATTGGACAGGCGAACCGTGCGCTGCTCAATAAAATCAAAGAGAATGAATTGCTGAGCACCCAGCAGGCTGCCGATGAAGCCTTGGCTCGCCTTGAAGCGGAAATTAACAAAAAATCGGGCAATTAGCCTGTAGAAACATGGTGATTATCAGGCCTCGTGCAATATAGCGCGGGGCCTTTTTTATGGTCATTGAGCAGGAGGGATCAAACATCCTGCCGATCTCACCTCTAGTATTGAACTAAGATTGCGTTGGGATCGCCTTGCAATTCCGGCGTTTGTTCTCGCCCGGTGATCGCCGCTTGCTCACGGACATTCTGCTCCAGATATTTGGCCAATTCACCGGAAGTAAGCAGGCCATCATCATTTCGGTCAGCATCACCCCCCATGCCTTTCAGCAAATAATAGGTAAAGAGGCCATGTTCTTTTTCCACAATAGCGCCACTGATCTGAGAGCCTGTGGCGGCGGAATGAACCGTAATATTTGGCGGGATATAGCCGGTCTTATTTTTGAGAATAATAGGGCGAGCATCGGCAATCAGCATTTGAGCATCGCGAGTTTGACCGGTAAAGCAGGCGTCAAGAAAAACCGTCACCGTGCGCGCACCCATCGTGGACAGATTTTCATAAAGCGCCTCAAGACTTACGCCAATAGAATAATTGGGATCAACATCAAAGGGCAGGATGCCGGTATGGCCATCACTACTGATCCCATGGCCGGAAAAATATACATAAATATCCGTTTCGCCAGGGACCACATTGCGGGCAAGCCAACCGCTTGATCCCAATAATTTTTCCAGCTCGGCCTTGGTGGCCTTGCTGTTGGTGGCGAGTTTAATGCGTTGCCGCTTCAACCCCATCGTTTCAGCCAGATATTCGCGGAAGACCTCGGCGTCGTTGTAAGCAAAAGACGCATCAGGCACATATTGATAGTTTTCAACCCCAATCACCACCGCCAAGGCGTCCGGATTACTCATCCCCGTGAGGGGGGGCAAGTCAACATCTGCAAAATTATGCTCAGGAATAAATTCATCACGAATGAGAGTAACGGTTTTCTCTGAGATATTGCCGTTAATGTCTTCGGCTTGCACCAGAATATCATTTCGCCCAAAGGCCAGTTTGACTTTGGCCGCGAAGGTGCCGTCCTCTTTAACCGCCACTTTCTGGCCGTTGACCAAGATGGTCATGACGCCTTCATTGTCAGCGACAATCCCTCTGATGAAACTGGTATAGGTATCGAGGCGCTGGATCTCTTGATCTGCAGACGCCGGCGCGGTGATTTCAATATAAGGAGGTTCACTATCGTTGCTGGAGGATTCCATCAGTGATTGTTCCGATGCCGCGAAATTGTACATCCAGTCTTGATTGGCGTAGATGTTGATCGCTTGCTGGATGTAGCTGGACAAATCGAAGGTTTCCACCACGCTATTATTTTCTGAATTGATGGTTCCAAAGGAGATGGATTGCGTGTCAGGCAAAAGTGCAAGGGTAAAGAAATTGTAGTAATGACCGTTGACATCAAGATCGTAAACTTGGCGAACAGCATCTTGAGGATAGGTCTGAACATATGAAATAAGCGCATCGTGGCAAGCGTTGCTGTAATAGTTCTTATAATATTCAACCGTGCGATAAAACACCGCGTAAATATAGCCATCATCTCCCATGCGAACGCTTTCAATAGCGACGCAGCTGCTCCAATCCGGCTTGATATTGATCATCACTTTACGCTTGTTCATTTCATTGATAGCGTTCGTATCAACACAACCGACAATCGCAAAAAAACACAGTACTAATAAAAACCGAATGCCCATGAAAATAAAACTGCTCTATTATTAACCTATTAGAATAAGTTTATGATTTAATACTTAATATAAAGAAATTATTGCAGATGTCATGATGTTAAAGTGTCTTGGCACAAGTCATCATAATTTATGCTGATCACAAAAGAAGGTTTCTGTACTATCTCGCCATGAGGGTATTTTTCATTGTCCAGTTTTGTATAGTCCTTTTGGGCGCGCTACCAGTTCATGCCAATTGGAAAGGGAGGGAGATCGCGTCCTATCCTTTGGGGCAAAATCTCAGCGCCAGAGAGGCGTGCCGCAATGCCATTCAACAGACAAAACTCAATGCCTTGAGTCAGGCAGGCCTGGAAACTTTGAGTTTTCAGCAGTTTGAGCTTTGCTCTGAAACCCAAAGGGAGGTTGAGTGCCAATTGTTTCAAGACACAATCAACAAATATGATGGCGGGTATATCTCTCAATTTGAGATTCTCTCTCAAACCATTGCGAAAGATGACTTCCAGGGCCTGTCATGTCAGGTTTCAGCCGAAATTGAAGTTAAACGGTATAAAGAGAACCATGATCCCAATTTTGTTTTCCGGGCGTCCCTAGAGCCGGGGACAATTTTACGCGACGATGAGATCATTGAGATCCATGGGGAAATTAACCAAGACACGTATATCTATTTGTTGAATTGGTATCCGGATATTGATGATGAGCATTATTATTTGATCTGGGAGCCGGACGAGCCGATGAAACCCCATCAGTTTGTCGTGGATACTCTTTACGGCAAGGTCTTGACTACTGCCTTTCCCCATGATCAGAATTTGGACGAAACCAATGAAGTGATTATTGTTCTCGCAACCAAGACACCATTTGATTTGCTTGAGAAAGAACAAACCACCCGGTTTTACCAACGCCTTGATGATCTTGGTCGCCAAGAATGGCGTTTGCAGTATTTGGCTTATCGTCTTTTGAGATAATGAAAGGGTGGCTCAGTGGCGGGAATGTTATTTATTTTCCTTTTGGTTCAATTGGATCAACCCTGCCTCTGACAAATCAAGCAGGTATTTCAGGCATAATGCAGTCACCCCATCTTCAAAGATGTTTTTGCTCAATTGCTCTGCTTCCTCTTTGAGTTTCAGGTATTGCTCATCTTTTTCAATATCTTTTTTATCATGTTCATCACTATATTCATTAAAGGCTTCAATCAAGCCCCTCCTTTCCCCAACTTTGTAATTAGCAAGGTCTATCGGAGCAAAAAGTATCATCAATTGATCTAATGTCTGTTCAAAATAAGGTTCGGTTTTCTCGGAAAAACATACCCCGTCTTTAACTAGAACTTTACTGTAATTTTGAATGAGATCCCTGATTAATTTTTCTTTAACCTCACTCATTTCTTTTAATCGATAGGGGCGGATCAAATTATTTTTTTCTAATTCCTTGTCCAGGCTGATAATCAATTCTCGCCCTAATTCAAAAGGCAGTGCATGAACGATTTCTTCATCTGCCAGCAATTCATTCCAATCGGAAGCCGAAAGCCAATCCATCTCAAATTCAGCGACAAATTTGTGATCAATCTCAAGAATCTTTTGCGCCAATGGCAAGGAGACAGGCTTGTCTGTTTTCTCGATAGCTTTCCTTAAAGCGTATCCTCGATCACTATCCTCTTTGATATGATTAAGGCTAAACAGCAAAGATTCGTCGTTGATAAATTCTTCAGGAATATACACGAGATCGCCGCCGCCTTCGAGATAGGCATAGACAATTTTTTCAGTAACCTTAAAGCCTTCGGGCAAATAGTTAAAAACCTGCCAGTTACCAGTTCTGGCATATGCGATAACAATTTCTTCATCACTTTTGAATGGATCAGGGAGTGCCGCAAAAACCTTGTCGGCGGCATTCAACGCCAATTCACGATCATTTTTCATCTCATCGCTTAGTTTGTAAAATTCATTCGGGTTAATTGTGATGAGGTCTTTGATGAATGCTCGATCTGTTTTCAGTATTTCAGAGCAATTTTCCAGCACAGAGGCGCCCCAATTATTGGTCACATCAGCCTTTGCCCCCATGAGCATCATCTCTTTGTCCGCCTTAACGTTTTCTGCGGCGTATTCAAACAGCCAACTGCTGACAGGCGGAACGATTTGCTTAAAAAAGTCTTTGCTGGATTTGAGGTCTTCAGGCAAATCCTCCATCAAATCTCTTATTCTCGCACGATGGTCTTTCCACCCTTCATCGCCTTGCTGAGCGAAGATTTCACCCATTAACTCATAATTATAAAAATCGATTTTTTGCGATAGTTTCGTGGCAATGTTTGATGGGGCGTCTTCCAGAATATCAATGGAAAAGCTTCCGCCAATTTCTTTCAGTGTCTTGAAAGGTTCAATCTTGTCCAAACCTTCAGCAGTGCCCGTTTGTGCTATGTGATGGATGAAGGAAAGTTGCACCTCATCCCTGACGTCAGACCATTCAAATTCATACTCTTCGTCGGGGTCAATCTCTTCGCCGTCGGCAATCATTTGTTGCCTGGTCATATGGTTGCCCAGCAAAGAGAGGTCTTCGGTGGTCATCAAGGTAAACTGACCCTTGTGGAGCGCCACAGCACCAATATTCCAACCATTGTCAAATTGAAGGCCAACCGATTTCAGTGATTTGGACGTGTTCGATTGTACCCAATCCATAAAAGCAAAAGCAGAAGTCTCACTGCATTCCAAGACGATATGTGCATCTTCGTATTCATCTGCGCTATATAAAGAAGCAATGGTTCCGTCAAAATTGCCATCCAAAAGAACACGCAATTTTGTTTTCTCGCTAAGGCCGGGGATGATCTTTTCAAGTGCGGCGGTGGGATGGGTCGTAACAACGTATATAGACATCTTGGGCAATGATCCTAGTATTAAATAATAAACTTACATATGATAATGTCCTTATGTGATGGAATTTCAAGGAAATTGTGTTGAGAGTTTTAATATTGCTATCCAAAGTTTCATTGTGATCAGGTTCATGATGCAATCGTGTTTCATCGAATTGGGTTTTGCATTATTGGAGTCGTGAATTGAACACAACCAGGGTATTCAGGCTTTTCATTAGTTCCACCTTCAGTGATTTCATTGCTGAACGAGAAGCTCTTCAGAAGAATGTTTTTCCGAAATTAGAGCAATATTGCGCTGAGCGTGGTGCCCAGTTTCAGGCGATCGATCTTCGCTGGGGCATTACCGAACAAGCTCAACGCGAACACAATACGTTGCGGATTTGCCTGGAAGAGGTGCGCAGATGCCAGCAACTTTCACCGCGGCCCAATTTTGCGGTTTTGCTGGGTGATCGTTATGGTTGGGAGCCCGTGCCGGCGCGCATCCCTTTTGACCATTGGAAAAGATTGCAAATAAATGCGACCCCTGAACACTGGAATCTCATTTCCTCAAGTTACCGGCTGGATGAGAACGCGATCCCATCGGTCTATTGTCTGAAGGAACGAAGCGACGATGACGATATAGCCTTTCAGCATGAAAGCCAGCTCTTAAAGGCTTTGCGTCAAGCGGCTGCTGGTTTTAGAGGAAATGATCGTTTGCCTTATTTTACATCAGCAACGCATCAGGAAATTGTCCTTGGGGCTTTGTCAAAACGTGACGCAGATGGCCAAAAACTTAACCCAAAAGGCCATGTCCATGTTTATGATCGATCCCTTGAAGGAATGCCGACTGATAATTCAGCGAAGGATTTTATTGACTGGAATTCAAACCTTGATCAGGTAGTGCCTGGCGCGTGCCAACGGATGCAAAACTTGAAAAACCAACTGCGCCGACAATTGGGTGACCATTACCACGAATTAAAGTCAACCTGGAGTCGTCATGGAAAAAATGGCGCGGTCAACCAAGCTTATCTGCAACGTTTTTGTGATCTGTTTTTAGAACACCAAATCGAATTGATCGATGCTGAGATTGCTACGCTCGAGCAGATTGATGATCGCCAACAGCGTGAACACCTCCATCAAGATTTTGGTGATGAACGCGCACGTGTGTTTGCAGGGCGCAAACCATTACTGGCTAAAATTGCACGCTACACCAATGATGATCTCCCTCTTAAATCGGGTCAAACAAAATCAAGGTCCAAAAAACTTGCTCCACTGATCTTGATCGGAGGAGGGGGGAGCGGCAAGTCAGCACTATTAGCACGTGCCGCACAGGAAACGGTGCAAAGGATAAAACCATCGCGTGCTGTTGTGTTGCAACGTTATATTGGTGGCGTTCCCGGAACAGAATCCTTATTGAACACAGTTTCTTTATTGAGCGCAGACATCGCGACTTATTATGGGCATGCAGAGCCGCCTATTGCTCAGAATGCTGACGATTTGGCGCAGACCTTTGAAGCAGTTTTGGGATACGCAACGCCCCGGCGACCGCTCATCCTATTTCTTGATGCATTGGATCAACTCGATTCATCGGACCGAGCATGGATGCTGGAATGGCTGCCAGACCAATTGCCTGATCATGTTCGAATTGTTGCATCAATTCGTTCTGACACTGCGGTTGAACAGGCCGCACGCCGCCGTTTCTCAAAGCAAATCATCAATGTACCTCGCCTGAAACCATCAGAAGGCCGCGCCATCTTGAAAGCGTGGCTCGCGGATAAAAGAGTGTCATGGTTTAACGCTGGTATAACGCCTTCCACCGGCAGGCGATTGACCAAAGAGCAGGAAAGTAAAGTGCTGTCAGCCTTTGATCAAAATGGCTTGGCGCTTTGGCTCAAGATTGTCTATCAAGAGGCATCGACATGGAGTTCTTGGCATAC
>Ga0181589_10000880_pt1 | contig 22546 bp, 24 predicted proteins | sample 071ome_25_FD_132444 | JGI IMG/M metagenome (GOLD analysis project Ga0181589, IMG submission 132444) | Coastal salt marsh microbial communities from the Groves Creek Marsh, Skidaway Island, Georgia - 071410BT metaG (megahit assembly) | ecosystem: Environmental > Aquatic > Marine > Intertidal...
GCCATGTTCAGGTCTTCATCGCGAATGATCGGCAGGGTTCCGATCATCACCATATTGGTGTCGAGCCCATGCGCGATCCCGTTGCAATGAGTCCAGAGCCCCGAGAATTCTGTGGCCGCCCGGCGCAGCGCATCGCCGGTCAGTGGCAGAGGGGCGCAATTAAGCTCGACATTGAAGCGGGACAATTCCGGCACGACCAGTGGATGCGAGAGCTTCTCAAGGAATTGTTCGTTCACCGGATTTGGAAAAAAGCCGTGATCCAGCAACTAGGCTTCGATTTCGAAACCGGCGACAAAGCCGTCTTCCGACAACGCCCCGGCGGCGCTCATTTCGGAGAAAAGCGCTGTCTCGTCCTTTAGCCTCGCCGAAAAACGATCGAAGCTGGCGGGATCGAAATGCGATTTGGAAATTTCTTCGCCCATGCGGTCTTAATATCAGGAAAAACTCTTCAATTCATTGGCCGGCCGGTTGGCAATTCGCCGCGGTCAGGTGTTACTCTTGGAACTGAAATTATCGGCTGTACAAGAACGGACAAGAACCATGAACCATCATCATCGTAAAATTCTGCATGCGATCTTTGCGCACCCGATCAACGCCAACCTCAAGTCCAAAGACGTCATGCATGTATTCGGAGAGCTCGGCGCGGAGATTAAGGAAGCCCATTCGGGCAAGACGCATGTGAACCTCAACGGCCATAGCGCAAATTTCTCTCACGCGCATCACAGTATCCCGAAAGAAGAGGTCGTCCAGATCCGTAAATTTATTGAGAATTGCGGCGTAGACCCGGAGCGGGATTACCCGCTTTAAATGCGCCTCTTTTTCCAGAGGGGATATCCATGCGCGCTGTAGGGTTTTCTGAATTCGGCGGACCCGAGGTCCTGCGGATTATCGATGTGCCGGAGGTTCATGCGGGGGCCGGTGAAGTCCGCATCCGGAATCTCGCGGCAACGGTGAATCCGACCGACCTGATAGCGCGCAACGGTGGGCGCGCCGAGGCGATGGGCGAAGACCCGCCGCCCTATGTGCCCGGTATGGAAGTCGCCGGCATTGTCGATGAAGTCGGAGAGGGCGTGGAAACCGGCTTCGCGGTCGGCGACAGGGTTCTGGGCATCGTTGTCACCAAAGCAGCCCATGGCGGCTATCGCGAACAGATCGCGCTGGATGCCCGGTCGGTCGTGCCTGTTCCCGATGGGGTGTCCTTTGCCGAGGCCTGTACCTTGCCGATGAACGGGCTCACGGCGCGCCAGGTGCTGGACCGGCTCGCGCTGACGCCGGGCGAAACGCTTGCCGTTACCGGTGCCGCCGGGGCATTCGGCGGCTATGTCATACAGCTGGCGAAAGCCGATGGGCTGACCGTTATCGCCGATGCGGCGGACGCGGACCGGGTGCTGGTGGACTCCTTCGGGCCGGAAATCATTGTGCCGCGCGGCGATGAATTTGCAGCCGAAGTCCGCAAACATGTCCCTGACGGCGTCGATGGTTTGGCGGACGGCGCGGTATTACGGGAGAAGGCCGTGCCGGCAGTAAAGGACGGTGGCGCGTTCAGTTCTGTTCGTGGCTGGGCCGGCAATGGCGCGCGCGATATCCGGTTTGAGACGACGTCGGTTCGCGCCTATGCCTTCGAACATGAAAAGCTCGATAGGCTGCGCCAGCAGGTGGAAGACGGCGTGCTGACCTTGCGGCTCGCCGCGACTTACAGCCCCGAGGACGCCGCCGAGGCCCATCGCCGTTTGGAAGCAGGCGGCACGAGAGGCCGGCTGGTTATCGAGTTTTAGATACTGCCCGGGACATCAATCAATGTCAGCGTTTTCGTTCATCAAATCCAAATTGGCGTATGAGCTTAAGCGCGCAAAGGCACTAGCAACCTATAAAGTCCACGAGGACGCGCTTGTGGCGGCGCTGTCCCAAACCATGCCGAACGTCGCAATTGAGCTCACGAACATCTGCAACGCGAATTGCACATTTTGCGCCTATCAGTTTCAGAGTCGTCCACAAGGTGTGATGAGCGAGGAGACCTATCGTAAGGTCATAAATGAATTCGCGGGTTGTGGGGGGGGCATGTTCACATGGTTCCGACCGTCGGGGATTCCTTTGTTGACCCTGATCTGGTCGACAGAATCCGGTACGCGACTGAAAAAGAGAACATTCGCTCGGTCGGGATTATAAGCAATATGATCAGCATGGGACGGCACGGGGCTGGAGAGTTAATCAACAGCGGCCTTACCGACCTGCATGTTTCCATCTCTGGGCTGGATGAACGGATGTACGAACGCGTATATCGTTCAAAATAATATCGCCGGGTCATTTCGAATATCAAAGAATTCGCGGCGGCCAATAATGAAGCGGGCCGTCCTGTAAATTTCAAACTCAGCCTCAGGGTGGACCGCCCTTTGCGAGAGGCGTTCCAATATCCCAATCACAAGGAGATTGAGGCCCTTGTCGGGAAGAGAAATATATCAGCGAATCTTTTTTTCGATAATTGGGCCGGAAAAATTTCCGCTGATATGTTGACCGGAACAATGAAGCTCCGAAATTCCAGGAATATTTTTCGGCCCAGGAATTCACCCTGCAGTGAATTGTTCTCGGGGCCCATGGTGGCTTGGGACGGGCGGGTAAGCGCCTGCGGATGCCGGGATGTGGATATTTCCGAGCTAGTGATTGGAGATGTGACGACGCAACATCTCGGGGAAATCTGGTTCGGAGAAGAAATCAGAAAATTGCGCGATGAATTTTTGACAAATCGAATTCAGCCGATTTGCGATAGCTGTACGCACTATTCAATTGTGTCGCATTATCTTCTCGACGGTAGTGACAGATACCGTGCGATGTGGGCGTCGCCATATCTCAGAAAAAATTCATAGAGCGGGTTTCATCGTTCGACGTAGTTCGGACGGAAATGAGATTTTTCAACCCAACACCCCCACCTTGCGGGCGATGTCGACCGCTTGCACATGTTCCTCGACAATGGCGGGCATGGTTTCCGGTTCGAGCCGGCCGAACCCGCAATAGGCGGACAGGCCGAATTTCGGCAGGAATTTCTGCGCCGTTTTCAGCCGCGTTTCCAATGTATCCATACTGTGAATGGCGCCGAGGAATATCCGGGCGTCCCCCGTATCAAGATTTACCAGCGGCGCAAAAAACGCCTCATCGGTGGTGTCGAGCGTAGGGATATTGATCCAGTCTATCCTGCGTCCGGCGGCTTTCGCGGCCGCGTTGGCGAAATCGACAGTTGGACCAAGCGTCTCCGGCGCGAAACGGGGCCAGCCGCCGAACGTTCCGAAACAGAAATGAAACCCCAGCGAGACCGCTTCGGGCACCGATGCGGAGAGCCGTTCAATCTGGCCCGTATTGCGTTCGATCGCGCCGTCCGGCGGTTCGCCGGGAATTCCGCCATTTACGTCTGTGATTTCGTGCGAACAGTCATATTGAATGGCGAGGTCGTCATTCGGGATATTGGCGACGATGTTTTCCAACTCGGCCTTTACCGCGTCTTCATAGCCGGAGCGCACGCGCTCCAGATCGCCGGGTTCGGTAAAGGTGGATTTTCTGACGACGCTGTTGACCAGCGGCATCGATACCTGAAAGCGGATATCGGGCGGCAACAGACCCTCCGCGCGCAGGGTCTTGAACACGAAATAGGAATTCAGCGCGTCGCGGGCGAAGCCGAGCCGCCAGCCGCGGTCGCCGAAACGGACATGATCGACGCCGTCGCGCACCTTGAAGGTCCACATATCCGAGCGGTCGCGCGGTATTAGCCGTTCCACCCCATTGTCGCGCGCGGGGCGGGAGAGGATTTCCAGATCGGGATGGGTGTTGAACACTTGGAAGGAGAGACGCACGACCCACCAGCGGCGGTCGCCGATTTCGCCATCCGGCATGGCATGCAGATACCGGCCGAGCGGCGGGCCGAACATACGAATGACATCTTCAGCAGTGGTCAGCGGTATGCTGCCGACGAGCAATAGTTCCTTGTTCATATGGCATCTCCCCTGGTCAATTCCCTATGGCCACCCGACAGCCTTTGCGATGAGGCGCAGCGACAACAGCGTCAGGATAATCTGAAATGTGATGCGGAACAGCCGTTCCGGGATACGGTCGAGGACAGGCCGCCCAAGAAATATGCCAATCCATGAGGTGAGGATCATGGCGGCGACCAGCGGTGCATAGGAACCGAACTCCACGCCCAGTATTCCGAATGCCACCAGCTTGGCGATATGGACGATCGACATCAGCCCGCCGAGCGTCGCGATATGGTTGCGGCGATCCGGCGAGGCGGCGCGCGCGCTGGCGGCGGCGTTTACGTCTTCCGCGATCGGCGGGATCATCGGGGCCATCGCGCTGTTTCTGGCCATTCCGGTTTTGCGGCCCCTGGTGTTGATCCTCGGGCCGCCCGAATTCTTCATGCTGGTGATGGTCGGCGTCGCCATGGTCGGCACATTAAGCGGCAAGGCCCCGATCAAGGGTATTATCGTCGGCGGGCTGGGGATTCTGGTCTCGCTGGTCGGGGTGCATATCTCCACCGGTATTTACCGATTTACTTTCGATCAGCTCTATCTGGTCGACGGGCTCAAGCTGATCCCGGTGACGATCGGGCTCTTCGCCATTCCCGAACTGATCTACATGGCGGTCAAAGGTACCGGCATTGCCGATGTGCCGCTGGGCGATCTGACCAAGGGCAGACGGCAAGGTATCCGGGACGCCTTTACTCATTGGTGGTTGATCATCCGCAGCAGCCTGATCGGAATCTGGGTGGGGATCATTCCGGGGCTGGGTTCGTCCGTCGCCGACTGGTTCGCCTATGGCAGCGCGAAACAGACCTGCGCCGGCGCTTCCGAAACCTTTGGCAAGGGCGATGTCCGGGGCGTCATCGCGGTTGATGCAGCGACCAACGCAAAAGAGGGCGGCTCGCTGATCCCGACGCTTGCCTTCGGCATACCGGGGTCAAGCACGCTGGCGCTGATTTTCGGCGGGTTAATCATCGTCGGTATCTCGCCCGGTAAGAACATGCTGACGACCGATTTGCACCTGACCTTTTCAATGATCTGGCTGCTGATTATCGGCAGTATCATTACCTCTATCCTCTGCCTTGCCTTTACGCGGCAACTCGCGCTGGCCACAACCGTACGTCCGACCATCCTGATCCCCATCGTCCTCGGCATGGCCGTGATCGGCAGTTTCGCCGCGTCCAGCCGGTTTGAGGATGTCATCATCATGGCGGTGTTCGGTCTCATTGGCTATTTCATGCGTTTCGCAGGGTGGCCGCGCCCGCCCTTCCTGCTCGGACTGGTGCTGGGCCCTATTGCGGAGCGCTATCTCTGGACATCGATCCAGCTTTATGGTGGCGAGTTCCTGCTTCGGCCCGGCGTGATTACGATCTTCGTGCTTCTGGTCGTGGTGATTTTCTATCCGGCCATTTCCAGAAAACTTTCACCGGTAAAATCCGATGTTGTTCCTGGCTAGAATTTTCATGTATCTCCTCACGGCGGGCGTGCTTTATGTAATGTTCGCCTATTCGCAGGAAATGCCGTTCGCGGCGCGGATTTATCCGGAGATCGTTTCAATCATTGTCGGCGTGTTGCTGATAATCGAAATCGTTCGCGCGGTGCCCTCGAAAGCGGGGGCACAGGATCATGCGATCGGCGCGGATATCGAATTCAGCGACGACGAAAAATCCGAAGCCGGGATGCGCAAGGCGGCGCTGGTATTTGCCTCGATTTTCCTGTTGATTCTCGGTCTTTATCTGTTCGGGTTTTACGCGACCATCCCCGCCTTTATTTTCGGCTATATGGTGATTGAAAAGGAAAAACCGGTCTGGGCTCTGGTCTTTGCCGCTGTAGTAGGCGGCATCAACTGGTATGTGTTTGGAGCTGTTAAGCCTGCCATTTCCCGCCGGGGTTTTATGGGAGTAATGGCGGGCGGTCCGCGGCGTTAATTGGATATCTCAGAGGGGTAAAATGAACACGGTTCCGACAAGCGAAGACGAGCAGGATATTTCAAAACGGTTTCTGGTCGACCCGTACGAAAACTGGGCGCGGGATGAAGGAATCCCCATCCATCTCGATTTCGGCCACAACTTGCTCAATCTGGACGTCGGTCCCTGGGACCGCTGGGAGGCGACGGGCTGCTTTGCACACACCCATGGGCGCGGCGATTTCATGGCCAATTACGTTCTGGAAATCGAACCAGGTAAGAAGACCGCTGAGATCCGCCACATCTATGAAGCCTTCTTTTATGTGCTGAAAGGGGTGGGTTCCGCGGCCGTTGAATATCCCAACGGGGAAACCCGGACATTCGAATTCGGACCGAAAGCGCTCTTTACCGTGCCGCTCAATTGCAAATACCGGATTTTCAATGGATCGGGCCAGGAACCGTTGCGTCTTTCGTGCACCAATGACGCGCCGCTGGTGATCAACCTGTTCCACAATGAAAAATTCGTCTTCGACAATGATTTCGATTTTCCCGAACGGCTTGGCGCCGATGGTCATTTCGAGGGAGAGGGCGAGCATCTCCGCGTCAATCGGGGAGATAATGTTGCCGAGGCCAATCTGTGGGAAACCAATTTCGTCAACGATCTGACGAATTTCAAACTCTATTCGATGGATGCGCGCGGCAAGGGCTCGCTCAACGTTTCCTTCATTCTGGCGGACAGCACGATGCACGCCCATTCATCTGAAATTCCCGCCGGACGGTACAAAAAGGCGCATCGCCACGCGGCGGGCACGCATGTGCATGCCGTGAGCGGCATCGGCTATACGCTCCTCTGGTATGAGGGGGACGAGAAATTCGTCGAAATTCCCTGGGAGCACGGCTTTATGTACACGCCACCCTTCTGGATGTTCCACCAGCATTTCAACACCGGACCGCAGCCGGCGCGCTATCTGGCCTGCAGCATGGGCAGCCGGCGTTATCCGTTTATTGCCTTGCGCCGCAAGAGCGCGGAAGGAAAGGGCGCGACCTCGATCCAGGAAGGCGGCCGTCAAGTCGAATACGAGGATCAGGACGAGCGTATTCATCGCAAATGGCTGGAGGCGATCAGGGAGCGTGGCGTCGAGTCCAACATGGGCGACGTGTTTGATGAGCCGAAAATCATGGCGATTCCGGAAAACGAATTGACCGGCAGGATCAAAACACCGCCATCGATCGGTCCGGCGGTTTAGACAGACGTCCCGGACCCGCCCGGTGTGGGTTGCTGCGTTGTCGGCGCTGTTGATGTAAGCTGCGCCCAGCATCATACGAATTACGGATTTAGTTGATGATTGATCGATCGAAATTTCCTTCGCCCTATGAGGAAGATGGCGAGGTGCTGTTCCACAAGACTGGCGGCATTTTCAAGAAGATGAGTGTCGAAGAAGGCAAGCTGGACGGGCCCTGGGTGCAATATCACCCGAACGGGCAATTACAATATGAAGGAACGTTCAGAAATGGTCGGCCCGAGGGCCCCATCGTGATGTATTACGATAATGGCCAGGTTTTTCGGAAGGGCAGCTTCAAGGATGGGCTGAAGGACGGGCCGTGGTCGATCTATGACAAGAAGGGCACGATGATGGACGAGGTCGTGTTCGTGAAAGGCAAGGCCGTCTGAGTGGTGGTCAATTGCAGTGGTGAATAGTCAGAATGTTTGGTTGGATCCTCAACCAAAATATAATGGTTCTCTGGGTTGGGCATAGAACGCCGTAATGCTTTGGCCTCTGCTTTTGGCATCACGACACCCCAGCATAACTGGGACCTATATCCGGTCTTCAAATCACTGATCGAACTACGGCCAAGCCAGGTAATTTGGAGATACCTACTGGTATCTGCAGCAAGTCCCTCAAGCCATTTATGCGCCTGTGACCCAAAAACCGAACAAATTTGGCGATTATGCAAATCGTGGATGTCGCCATTTTTAACCTTTCGGAAGATTACGCTGTGCAGATCACGCGTCTGAACGCCTTCGATTGCGGGTGGAGCCGCGAAATGAAATACCATGGCGTCTTCGGGAAAACGGTGATTATTTTCAATCCAGTCATCCTTTGACAGCGCGAAACCTTCACACGCGCCTCGGATATACGCATTGATTAGATAATCAAAGCTCTCGCTGGGCAAAGTTACCAGCTTCGATACTCCAAAATCCCTGAGGAAGATTTTGCTCAGCCATTCATGGGCGGCCGAATTTTTTATGACGCAGTACCTAAATTTTTCTAGGTCAAGGTTGGAGAATTCCGCATTGTCAAATTTGCTGTGCATGACGAGGCCGAAACCGTCATTTGCGACAGATGACGACACTGTTGGACTCTGTCATGCGGCATAACACCAACCCATTTTCTTGCAGATGCGGGAGTCTTTTGGGTCGATCTTGGGGCATCCAAAATACGATGTGCTATAATCGCACAGGGTATAAGAATTATTCGTCCACTTCTTGCAGCAGCGGCGTCGTTGGCTGCAGATTTTGTCTCCGACATTAAACTCGGCAGCTGATTGAGCTATTTGGAGGGGGGCTACAAATTCGGCTGATCTTAGCGCGGGTATATAGGCGACCAACACTGCGACAGTGGCGAACGTCACAAGTTTTAGCAATAATCTTCTCTTAGTCGGATTTTCAATTATGTTCGGATTACTCAATCCGAAGTCTTCAAAATGGTACGGCCCCTGTCAAGCAACAGGAGGAAGTTACAAGGATTACTTGACCTCTATTTTGCCTACGGGCTCGAAAGAGCCTTTTTCGGTCATTCGGACGATGACGATACCCCCGGAAGAGGGATAGACGCCGGTTAATGCGCCGATATTGACGAAATGCGTGACCAGAATAAGTGGCCTTTCCATCGGTTCCTTGTTCAGAAAGGCACGAAGGGCCTTCATCTGAGGCTGCTTGTTTTCTTCCCGTTCGTAGAAAGAGTTTAACGAAGGAAGGTCGGATACAATCCCGAGCTCCAACAATGTGGCTGTTTCCCGGCAACGGCACCATTGGCTGGCGTAAATCGCCGGTTCGGCGATACCGTTTTGCCGAAACAACGCACCGATTTTACGCGCCTGGGCCCGGCCGCGTTCGTCAAGGTTTCGCTGTGTGTTGCAATCGTCGATCTTAAAGTTCGCCGGGTCGCCATTCCCTGGTGCGTATGCGTGGCGGATCATTGCGAAATGCCCCGGCGACTTTAGTGCCTGCCACAGCTCGGTGTCGCCCGCGTGGGTTCCGCCAGATATTGTCAGGAGCCCAGCCAAAACCGCGATTGCGGTTATCCAAGAAACCAGTTTCTTCATGCCGAACATACGTATTCCAGAAAGACCGGGATCACCGAACTTCCCGGATATTAGCGTTCGGGCTACCCTTCAACAACGCAAAGCAACTAAATATTCGGAGGCTGTGTCATGGCGTCGTCTGAGCGTCCGCGCGTTGTCGCGCTGGAAGAACATTATTGGGACGAAGAAGTCGAAAAACATTTCAAGGGCAGGGACTCCTCTCGCCGCAATGCCCTGATGGAACGGCTGCACGATCTTGGCGAGTTACGTCTGAAAGAAATGGACGAGGCCGGAATTGATGTGCAGGTGCTGAGCCACGGCGCGCCGTCACTGCAGCGGATCGACGCGGAGTCCGCCGTCGATCTCGCGATCGGCACGAATGACCGGCTGGCGGAGGCCTGCAAGGCCAATCCGGACCGGTTGTTTGCCTTTGCCGCATTGCCGACCGCCGATCCAAAGGCGGCGGCGGATGAGTTGGAGCGCACCGTCGACAAGCTCGGCTTCAAGGGGGCGATGATCCATGGCCCGACCGGGCCCGATGGTTGGCTCGATAAAAAGGAATACTGGCCGATTTTCGAGCGCGCGGAGGCGCTGGACGTGCCGCTCTATCTGCACCCGTCCTGGCCGCATCAGGATTTCATCAAGACCTATCTGGCGGATTATCTTGACGAATATCCCGCGTTGGGCGGGCCGGCCTGGGGCTATACGATCGAAACCGCGACACATGCGTTGCGCATCGTGCTGTCAGGCGTGTTCGACAAATATCCGAACGCCAAGATAGTCCTCGGCCATCTGGGGGAGAGCATTCCGTTTTCGCTGTGGCGGATAAACCAGGCGCTCAACCGGATCGAGAATACCGGCGGCGCGTCTTTTCGGGAAATCTTCAGCGAGCATTTCTGGATAACCACCAGCGGCAATTTCTCCAATCCCGCCTTCCTGTGTTGCGTGATGGAGATGGGGATCGACCGCATCATGTTCTCGGTCGATTATCCGTTTGTCGATAATGCGGACGGCACCGACTGGATCCCGACCATTCCGCTGTGCCGGGAAGACATCGACAAGCTGCTGCACGGCAATGCGGAGCGGTTGCTGAAGCTTTGATGGTGGGGGTTATTCCGGTTGCCGACAAATCGAGAGATTCATGCCGCATACGGAGCAGAAATTTGCATCATTCTGTATGCGCATGCCGCAACAGGGGCATGGCAACGGTTTCGCCGGTGTAAGGAGCGCGCAGACCGCCCAACAGAAAACCGCAAGCCCAATGATTACTGTCGCGGCGAAACCGAAGTCGCTTCCGTTGAACGAATCCCAGGAGACCCACAGCAGAATGGCGGCCAATAACAGGACCACAAACTTTGCGCCGCCGCATATTCCGCGCCAGAATTCTGTGATCAGGCGGTCCAAATTCAACCTTCGCCTCCCAGCCCCAGCAGCCTCGCCGCCGTGCCGCCGAGAATAGCGATACGTTCGTCATCGCTAAGGGCCGGCGTCTCCATCACAAGATCGACCTCGGTGCTGGTCCAGCCGAAGGGATAATCCGTGCCGATCATGATCTTGTCCGGGCCCGTCTGGTCGATCAGGTAACGCAGCGCATCAGGATCGAACACGATGGAATCGAAATAAAGCTGGCCGTTTTTCAGGTAGGTTGTCGGCGGGTGCTTGCATTGCGCCCCGACGCGTTCATGTGAAAATGTCCGGATAACCGCGTCGGAGCGGTGAGCATAGGACGCAAAATAACCGCCGCCATGCACCGCGCATATCTTAAGGCCTGGATAGGCGTCCAGCGTGCCCTCGAATATCAGGTGCGAGAGCGCGATCGTGGTCTCCAGCGGATTACCTATCGTGTTGGCGAGCGCGCCGCCGCCTGACAGGCGGCCGCCGCCGATCATGTCGGGCGTACCGCGCGGATGCATAAAGACCAGAACATCCAACTCCTCGCACTTGGCCCAGACGGGATGAAAGTCCGGATCGGCCAGTTCGCGCCCCTCGACATAACAGCCGATACTGACACCGCGCAGACCGAGCTTTTTCACCCCATATTCGATCTGCGCGACGGCCAGATCCGGGTGCTGCAAGGCGATGGTGGCAAAGGCGGTAAATCGATCCGGATCGGTCGCGCAAATCTCCGCGAGGCCTTCATTCTGAATTCGGATGATTTCGTCCGCCGCGTCGCGTTCGGCGCCATACCACCAGGGATTGATGCTGAGCGCCGCCATATCGAGCCCCTGCGCGTCCATCGCGGCAATCCGCGTCGCCTTGTCCTCCATCAGCAGATCGGCGCGGTCGGCGGTTTTCCCCATTACCTCAAGTGCCGCCGGCACTCCGCAATGAGCATGGATATCGATCGTGCGGATAGGGCTGCCGTTGATGAATACTTCGCGCCGGGTGCTGCTGTGACTGTGAGGCGCGCCGGCAGGCCTGTCGGCGGGTGATCGCAGCGGGTGCCAATCGCATCCCACAAATCCGATCGATTTGGGACTCATCGCCAATTTACAGCTCCTCAATTAAGGCTTTCGGGGCATCATAAGGGAGAGCGTGTTTCGTGTCCTCTCCGCATCATTGTGGATATCGTCCCATTACTGTCACAAATCTGAAATTAGCGGCGTATATCTCTGGAATCCCATAAAAATCTGATCTGGAGGATGTCTAAATGAAGGTAATTGTCGCTGCCGCGGCGGCCACTATTGCGCTTGCATCTGTTGCAAACGCGGCCGATCTCGTCGTTTACAGCGCCGGTCCGAAGCCGCTTTCTGGCGGTCTGGCCAAGGGTTTCACCAAGATGACCGGTATCAAGGTCAAGCTGTTCCAGTCCAATTCGGGCAAGGTGATGGCGCGGTATCAGGCGGAAAAATCCAACCCGCAGGTCGATGTGATCATTTCGGCATCCTGGGGCCATGCGATTACCCTGAACAAGTCAGGCGATCTTTTGGCCTATACATCGCCCAATGCGGCGAAGATCCCGGCGAGCCTGAAGACAAAGACCTACGCCGCACAAGGCGCGGCGGCGCTGGCGATTGCCTATAACACGAAGTCGGGCCTGCCCAAGCCGAAACAATGGTCGGATCTGACCAAGCCGGTCTACAAGGACCAGATTTCCATGCCGGACCCCGCGAAAGCCGGTTCCGCGCTGACCCTGGTGCAGGGTCTGGCCAGTGCGCAGGGCGATAAGGCCTGGAAGCTTTTTGAAGCGCTCGCCAAGGACGGCATGATTGTTCCCGGTGCCAACCGGGCCGCGCTGCGTCCGGTTCTGCAAGGCGCCCGGGGTGTTGTCTTCGGGGCGGTCGACTACATCGCGCTTGGCCTCAAGAAAAAGGGCGAAACGCTGGAAGTCATCCATCCGACCCAGGGCACCGTTCTGGCCCCGCGTCCGATCATGATCGCCAAATCCTCCAAGAACCAGGCGGCGGCCAAGAAATTCGTCGATTACGTTCTGTCCAAGGAAGGCCAGACGCTGGTCGCGAAGCGGCTGATCCTGCCGGCGCGCACTGATGTGAAGGCGCTGCGTCCGGGCTGGAAAGAACTCAAGATCATCAATTACGATTATGTCAAAGCGGCCGGCGAGGCTGAGGTGACCAAGGCGAAATTTGCTCAGTCCGTCGGCAAGTAACAAAGCCACGTGACAACAGACAAATCTGCTGAGAAGGGCCGGCGGCTGAGGCCGGCGCTTTTCGGTCTCTCCACCTTTTTACTGATCGTCATCGTCGGGTTTCCGGTCCTGGCGATCATCATGTTTGCGCTGTTCCCGTATATAAACGAGCTGTCGTTTCGGGAACCTTTCAACGTTCTGTTACCCAACCTGTCCAATCCGCGCCTGATTGAGGCGACCCTCAATTCGTTGAGCTTGTCGTTTGCGGTCACCATTCTTTCCGCTGTAATAGCGGTGCCGCTGGCCTATATGCGGGCGCGGTTTCCGCTACGGCTGGGCCGGATATGGGATGCCTGTTACCTGGTGCCGTTCCTGATCCCGCCCTATATCGGGTCGCTGGCCTGGATGCAGCTTCTGCAGCGCAAGGGTTTTATCGAACAATGGCTCGGCTTCAACATGGCCGATTTTCTGTTTTCCTTTCCCGGCATCGTCACCGTTATGGCGCGGCATCTTTTCCCGTTGATCTATTTCACCACCTCAAACGCCTTTGCGATTATCGGGTCGCGCTATGGCGATGTCGCCAAGGTATTCGGTGGCCGGCCCGTTCAGGTGTTTTTCCGGATTTACCTGCCGATGGTGCTGCCCGCGCTGCTTTCCAGCAGCCTGATCGTTTTCATCCTGACGATTGAGGAATTCGGCACGCCGGAAATTCTCGGCAGCCGCTTCGGCTATGAGGTCATCGTGACCTCCATTCATGAAAAATTCTCCGACTGGCCGATAGATTTGCCGGGCGCGTCGGTTCTTTCCCTTATTCTGATTTTTATCGCGTTCTTCGCCTTTCAGGCCCATCAGAAGCTTTCCGACAAGTTCCAGACCACGGTTGAGAACCAGACTATCGACCGGCGCGGCGAACCCTTGCCGCCGGTTTATCTGGCGATCGTGATCCTGATATTCGGAAGTATTTTCGTCCTTGCGGTGGTGTTGCCGATTGTCACGGTCGGTATTGCGGCCTTCATGGATACGGTATCGGGCGGGGTCACGGCGGATAATATGAGCTTCAAGAATCTACTCGGGCTTTTCGATCGGGAATCGGAAGCCTGGGGCGCGATCCTGACCAGCCTGTCGCTCGCCGTCATGGCCGCAATCGGGACTGTTGTTATTGCCATCATCGTCGCCTTTACTATCGTGCGTCTGCGCTCGGCGGCGACCGTTTTTCTCGATTTCCTGGCGATCCTGCCCAATTCCGTGCCGGGCATGGCCGTGGCGGTCGGGCTGATCCTGACCTGGAACCAGCCCTGGTGGCCGGTCACGCCCTATAATACGCCTCTGATCCTGCTCCTTGCCTATCTCTGCCTGATGCTGCCTTATCCGATCCGCATGGTGACGGCGGCCCTGAGACAATTGCCCAAATCGCTGGATGATGCGGCCTATATCTCGGGCGCGAGCGAGCTGGTGGTTATCCGCCAGGTTCTTGCGCCGCTGCTTCTTCCCATCGCACTGGCGGCCGGATTCATCGTCTTCGCGATTTCGACGCGTGAGCTGGTCAGCTCCATCATGCTGGCCCCGGCGGGGGTTGAGACGGTGGCGACCTATGTTTTTCATCAGTTCGATCAGGTTTCCGTCGGCTCCGGGATGGCGATGAGCCTGGTCGCGATACTGGTGTCCGGATCAATCATCGCCTTCGGCCAGAAACTGCAAGGTAAAAACCGTACGGGTGGCGGATCATGAGCGACCTCAAGATTGAACATATTTCCAAATCCTTCGGCAGCGTCACCGTGCTGTCCGATATTTCCCTGACCGTGGAATCCGGCAGTTTCGTCACGCTGCTCGGACCGTCCGGTTGCGGCAAGACGACCCTGCTTCGCATCATCGCCGGTCTGGAAACCGCCGATACCGGGTCGATTACCTGTGGCGACCGGACGTTTGTTAATGCTGAGCAGGGCCGGTTCGCCGATCCGCAGGACCGTAAACTTGGATTTGTGTTTCAGGATTACGGGCTCTGGCCGCATCTGACCGTAGCGGAAAATGTCGCCTTCCCGATGCGTATGGCAAAGGCGCCCGCGGCGGAAATCGAGGTACGCGTCGCCGAGGTGCTGGGTGTGGTCCGGCTCAGCGAACATGCGGAAAAACTGCCGGAACAGCTTTCCGGCGGGCAGAAACAACGCGTTTCCATCGCCCGGGCCCTCAGCGGCAAGCCGCAACTCATCCTGTTCGACGAACCGCTCTCCAATCTCGATGCAAATTTGCGGGAAGAGCTTGGCCAGGAAATCCGCATCCTTTCAAAACAGTTCGGTCTGACCTGCGTGAACGTGACCCATGACCGGCGCGAGGCGCAGATACTCTCCGACCAGATCGCGTTGATGAAGGACGGGGTTATCCATCAGCTTGGCCGTCCCGAGGATATGTTCCGTCAGCCCCGTGACGTCTGGGCCGCGCAATTCCTTGATGCGGGAAATATCCTTCCCGCCAACCGGGAGCTGCCCGGCGGTAACGGGTCTGCGGCGGAAGTGCTGGTGCCGCGCGGCGCGTTTGAGCTTACGGATAACGGCCAGGGGATAGTGGTGGAGGTTCTCAACTGCATCTTTATCGAAGACCGGTATGAAGTCACCGCCCGGTTCAATGGTGATATCATCAAGGTGTTTTCGCCACGCTATCTCACCATGAATGAAACCGTCACCCTGGCGGTCCGCGAAGAGGATCTGGTGCGGTTCGACTAGGCGTCACGCGACCCCGGGAATTCTCAAACTTGCCGTTTCCCGCCGGGCGTCTGTCGGCTACTCTCTCGGCACTATGACGACATCCATTCCCGATACCGATCCGGCGGTGCTGGCTGATTTGGCGGCTGCCAGCCGGATTCTCGCGAAACGCGGCGTGGTCGATGCGTTCGGCCATGTTTCCCTGCGTCATCCGGACGATCCCGGCCTGTATCTGATGCCAAAGGCGCAGGCGCCCGCGCTTACCACGCCCGGCGATATCATCACCTACAGCCTCGATTCTGAGCCACTGAATGACGCGGGCCGCGGCAATTTTATCGAACGCTTCATCCATGGCGAAATCTACAAGTTGCGCCCGGATATAAATTCCATCGTTCATTCCCATTCGCCGTCGGTCATTCCGTTCGGACTTACAGGGGCCCCGATGGTCGGTACCTTCCACAATGCCGCGTTTCTGGCCGAAGGCGCGCCGGTGTTTGATATAAGGGAAAAATTCGGTCAGACAGACATGCTGGTCTGCGACTGCGCCAAGGGGATCGCGCTGGCGGAAACGCTGGAGGAAAAACATGTCGCCCTGATGCGGGCGCATGGATCCGTCGCCTGCGGCAAGCATTTGCAGCTTTCCGTCTTTCGCGCGGTTTATACGGAAGTCAGCGCGCGTATCCAGACGGCGGCCTTTGCGATCGCCGCGGGCGGGCCCATCGCCGCGCTGGATGAAGAGGAAGGCCGGCTTGCCGATGCCGTAAACGACAATGCCTGCATGCGGGCCTGGCATCTCTGGCGTACAGAAATAACCATGGAAACCGGTTGGTAAGGTCCGGACGGGGGAAGCCATGACCGCATTTTTGGAAGAAAAGGAAAAGCTTGTCCGTTGTATCAGGATGCTCGAACAGAACGGCATCATGGATTACAACGGCCATGCCAGCATCAAGATCACCGATGATCAGATGCTGATCAATATCGGTAATTGCCAGCGCAGTCAGTTGACGGTCGAGGATATCTGTCAGATCGATTTTGATGGAAATGTCATCGACGGCAACGGCAAGCCACCGCTGGAATTCCATCTGCATGCCGGGGTCTACAAGGCGCGGAGCGATGTCAGCGCCGCGATCCACTGCCATCCGAACTGGTCGACAGTGCTTTCGACCGCCGGGATTGAGTATCTGCCGGTTTATGCGCAGGGCTCGCTGGTCTATCCGCTGCCGGTCCTCGATTCACCGGACTCGATCAACAATGTCGATATGGCGAAGCGCCTGACCGATACACTGGGCAACCGGCCGGCGGCGCTGATGAAGGCGCACGGGGTGGTGACGACGGGGGCGAGCATCGTCGATGCGTTCGTGCTGCTGAATTACCTTGAAGAAAACGCTGAGCGTCAATATCGCGCGCAGCTTATCGGGAAGCCTTACGCGTTTACCAAAGAAGAGCTAGAGCTTTGCTATGAAAAGCTCTACAACCCCGGCCTGTTCCTGCGCACCTGGAACCATTTCAGCGCCAAGCTGGACGGCACGGTATTCGACGCCTGACCGGCACGAGGAATCTCAATGGAAGACGTGGAAAAATTCGCGCTTGCCGCGGTGATCGGCTGGCCCATCATGCATTCACGCTCGCCGCTGATGCATAATTACTGGATGAAACAGCAGGGCATCAACGGCACCTATGTTCCGTTGGCGATCAAACCCGGTGCCGTTCCGGAAGCCCTGCGCTCCATGCCGAAACTCGGTTTTGCCGGATGCAACGTCACCATTCCGCACAAGCTTGTCGCCAAGGAAACCATGGACGAGGTCGATGAGGCGGCGGAGAAGATGGGCGCGATCAGCTGCGTCGTCGTGCGCGAGGACGGCAGCCTGTTCGGCACCAATAATGACTGGATCGGTTTTCTGCGCAATCTCGAACATTCTCATCCGGAATTTGATCTGACGGGCCAGGATGTCACCGTGATTGGCGCCGGGGGCGGGGCGCGGGCTGTGTGTTACGGGCTGATCCAGGCCGGCGTGAACAGGATCACCATGGTCAACCGCACGCTGGCGAACGCGGAAACGCTGCAACGTCTCTATGGCGACATCATTACCGTACGCCCATGGGAAGAACGGTCGGAGGCGCTGGGCGGTTCGGCGCTTGTGGTGAACGCGACCTGTCTCGGCATGGTTGGAATGGAGGGGCACGATATCTCGCTCGATGCGCTCGACCCCGACGCGGTGGTCTATGACATCATCTATACGCCGCGCGAGACCAATCTGGTAAAGCGCGCCGCCGAACGTCAGAACAGGACCTGCTCCGGGCTTGGCATGTTGCTGCATCAGGGGCCGGTGGCCTGGAAATACTGGTTCGGGTTGGAGCCCGAGGTAACGCCGGAACTCTATGACCTGCTTGCTGACAGTCTCGAATCGGAATACGGAAAATAGCCAAAAACCGGCCTTTATCACTTTCGGCCTCCGGTGTTGCGCGGGGGCTTATTCGCTGATGCGGGGCAACAATTATCCGAACGGCGTCCGGTCAGTTTTCCAATCGAAACGTCACCGGAATTTCGATTTTGCCGGGCACCGGTGCGCCGCCACGGGTAGCCGGGGCAAAGCGCCATTGCCTCACCGTGCTCTGCGCGGCACGGTCCAGGATTCTCGCGCCGCTCGATTTTTTGACGGCAACTGATTTCACCAGCCCGTCGGGACTGACAGAGACGGCCAACAACACTTTGCCTTCGATGCCCCGCCGTCTCGCCGCCGAGGGGTAACGCGGCGGTCTATTGCCGCCGTTTGCAACCGGACGCGGAGGCCGGGCAGAGGTTGCCAGCTGGATGGAATGGGAGGCCGCTTCTGCGGTTGACTCTGCCTGATCAGCTCCATTCAGGGTGGATATACGCTGCAACGTTTCCGCCGGTTCGCGCCGAAATTCGGCTTGAGGGGGTAGTCTTTCCGCGGCCGTTTTTGTCTTGCGTTGCGGCACGGCTGGTTTTCGCTTCGGGGCGGGCGGCACGTTTGCAAATGATCGCGTGATGGGGGGAGTAGGCGGCGGCTTTTGCTCAGAAGGCGTTTGCGCCGTTGCAGAGGCTGCTTCGGAGGCGGCCGGGCTGACCGCTTCAGGATGCGCATGCGAAGGTTTGGCGGCGTTCCGGGTGGCGTCTTTGGTATCAGGGACCGGCGCGGCCAGAACGACGAGCTCCGCGGAAATAACCGGTGGTACCAAAGGCGCGGGTTCGGGCCAGTCGGCCAGATAAAAAATCATTCCCGCGATAATCAGGTGAAAGAGGATCGAAGCGCTCCACCCGGTGGCACCGAACCCTTTTGGCGACACCGGTTGCGCGGGGGCGACGTCAGATACGGCTAGCGGGGAGGACATAGGGGATACCATCCACCAACCCTTGTTTGGCTTCTATTCCATAACAGTCGGCGAGATTTTCCGGCGTGATGACGTCGTCCGGTGTTCCGTTCGCCGCCACAACACCATTATGAAGTAAAATAATACGCTCAGCGAAGCGGACGGCAAGCGAGAGATCATGAAGAACGACGATGACGGCCGCGCCGCCGGCGGCCTTATCGTGCAATGTCGTCATAACGTCAAGCTGATGGGTGGGGTCCAACCCGGCGACCGGTTCGTCCGCCAGCAAAATTTTCGGCTGTCCCGCAAGAACGCGCGCCAGCAATACCCGCGCCCGTTCGCCCCCGGAAAGCGCGGTGACCGCTCGATGCCGCAAAGGCAAGAGATCGCAATCAGCCAATGCCGTCTCAATCGCGGCGGCGCCGTTTTGGTCGTTTTCGTCGCCGAAGGGCAATCGGCCGAGCGATACCAGAGCTTCGACCGAGATCGGCCAGTGCGCCTGGCCGCTTTGGCCGAGATAGCCGATGGTCCGCGCCCGTTCACGTCGTTCGATCAGGCCGAGCGACTGTCGATCAAGCGTGATCTGGCCCGAATAGTCTTGGAGACCCGCCAGGGACTTGAGAAGTGTCGATTTTCCCGCGCCGTTGGGGCCGATTAACGCGACGAATTCCCCGGTTTCGAATGAACAGGAGACATCCCGGAGGATTTCGTGTCCTCCCAGAGAGACAGTCAGACCGGTTGTCGCCAGTTGCGTCACAGGAGGTTTCTCCGGTGTTTCAATAGCAGGATCAGAAAGAACGGCGCCCCGATCATCGCCGTTAACACCCCGAGTTTGATCTCGCGCTCAAACGGCAGCAGCCGGACGATGATATCGGCGGAGAGAACCAGAATGCCGCCGCCAAGCGCGCTTACGGGCAGCAAAAGTTTCGGGCTGTGTCCCACGAGAGGGCGCAGTAAATGGGGGACAACCAACCCGACAAATCCGATGGCGCCCGAAACGGCGGTCGCGGCGCCGACAGACAAAGCGGTCCCAAGGACCAGACGCAACCGGATGCGTGAGAGATTGAAGCCGAGCGATGCGGCTTCGTCCTCGCCCAGTGTCAACGCGTTGAGCGCGTTCCCGAGAGTGAGCAACATCAGCCATCCGACTGCAATAAACGGCACGGCGAGCCAGACATGTTCGAAACTGCGGTCCGCGAGCGAGCCCAGCATCCAGAAAATGACCTCGTAAGCCGCAAACGGGTTGGGGGAGAGGTTGAGCGCCAGCGACGTCATGGCCCCGGCAAAGCTTGTGACCGCCACGCCCGCGAGGATCAGTGTCAGCACGCTGCTGTCGCGTCCGGCCAGTATCTGGATCAGCATGACCGCAGCGACCGCGCCAAGGATGCCGCCAATCGGCAAAGCAAGTGCGAAACTGGCCGCCAGTCCGGTATAGAACGCGATGACCGCAAACAGGGCGGCCGATGCGGTCACGCCGATAATGCCGGGTTCCGCCAAGGGGTTTCGCAGATAGCCCTGGAGAGCCGCGCCGGATAGCCCCAGTGTCGCGCCGACAGCGAAGCCCAGTATCGCCCGGGGAAGACGGATTTCTGAAAAGATCAGCCAGCCGGTTTCCGAAGGCGCGCTGCCGAAGAAGCCAGCCAGGTCGCTTAAGCCCACTGCCGCCGGGCCCACGAAAAGCGAGACGCAAAACGCGAAAACGGCAAGGGTTGTCAGGCCCGAAATGCCAAGCACATAGCGCCGTTTGGAACTGGTCATTTGGACGCTTCCTTCCATTTGTCGGAAAGGAGGCGCACGGCACGTGCCGTGGCGGGCGTGCCGCACAACCAAAGCCCGTCTCCGATGGCGATACGGGGCTTGGCTTTGAATGCCGCGCGGAGGGCGGGATGGAGCAGCAATTTATTGGCCAATGACGGGTAGGGCGAGGGGTGCCCGATTACCAGAATGTCGGGACCTTGTTCGACCAGCCTTTCCATCGGCAGCACGTGTGTGCCCGGCTGTCCCAAGAGTGATGCAAGATTCCTGAAACCGGCACGTTCGATAACCGCGTGCGATAACGTCCCCCGGCCCGATGAAAAGCCGTTGGCCCATAGAAGCGCCGCTATCGGGCGAGGTTTTGCATGTGTGCCCGATTCCGGGGGCAGGGTTTCCCGAAGCTTTTCGATCAACTTTTTTCCCCGCTCGGGGAACCCGATCGCCCGCGCAACCAAATTGATATTTCTTTCGATAGTGGCGAAATTCGTGGCCGCCTGAACCGTGACAACGGGGATGCCGAAACGTTTGAGTATCCGGATTGTTGCCGGGGTGGTGAACAGGCCTGCAAAAACAAGATCGGGTTTCAGGGGCAGGATTTCCTCTGCCTGCCCGCGCAGCAGCTTTATACCTCTCGCTTCAGCCGTGTAGGCCGACGATATCGGGTCCGCGACGAGAAAGCTGAGTGCGGCGATGTTCTCGCGCGGCGCAAGGGACAACAGGAGCTGATCGGTGCAGAGGTTCAATGACACAATCCGCGCCGGCTTCGCCGCCCAAGCGGGGCTTCCAAAAAACACGAGCGCGGCAAGGGCGGCCGCACCTATGTCAGCCGCCCGGCGGAATGTCATTGAAGCTTGATCCGGGTACGAATGCCGAAATATCCCCGGACGCCCGGACCGCCGAAATCAAGCGCTTCCTCATAATTGTCGTCCAGCATGTTTTCGACCCGCGCATAGAGCTGTATCTGCTCGGTCAGGTTATAGCTTCCGGCGACATTCAGCAGGAAAAAGTGATCGAGATTCACCCGTGTGTTGTTTGCGAAGAAGTTCGAGAATTCGGAATCCTTTTGCTGGCCGGTATAATCCAGCCCCACATTCAAATTCGCCCGCTTTTTCAGAAAGCGGTAGTTGGTGTTGATACTGGCCAGATGACGGGCCCGGCGGGTCAGCTGTGTACGGGTCGCGTCCTGACCGAGCGTGTAAGTATATTGACCCTTTACGGATAAGGAGTCGCTAAGCCGGGCGGTTCCACTGACTTCCACGCCATTGACAATCGAGGTCCCATCGATGTTTACGGCCGTCGTGCCCGCGCCATTGATCAGATCGGTGATCATGTTCCTGAAATAGGTTATGTCGAGTTTTGCTTTGCCATTAAGGAACGCCTGTTCCACGCCGACATCCCAGCCCGTGCTTGTTTCGGTCTTCAGGTTCGAGTTCGGAACGAAATTGGGGCCGAACCCGAATAGTTCGAACAAGGTCGGATTCTTCGCGCCCGTGCCGTAGCTTCCGTGGAGCCGCGTGCCGATATCAGAAAAAAGATAGGCGGCGGTCCCGCGGTAGGTTGTGCGGTTTTCGAACAAATCATTGTCGTCATAACGGATGCCGCCGGACAAAAAGAGCCGGTCCCAGAGAGAGACGCGGTATTCGCCCGAATAGCCCTTGTTGATGACAGAAAGATTGGAGCTTCCGAAATTGCTCGCGGTCGCCTGCGCGTCGCGTTCGTGATCGAACAGCAGGCTGACCGAATGGCTGGCGTTGGCATATTCGGGTGTGTCGAAAAAAAGATTGGTCTGGTAGTCAAAGCGCGACTTCGCGCCGTTTGCGCGCGATGGCGCGCCGCTTGTCAGGGACTCCGACTTGTCATCACTATAGGCGATTCCGGCGATATGCTCCCACATCCCGTCGAACAGGCTGTATTTGGCTGAGACCCGGCCGGTGCGTTGTCTGGTACGGGTGTTATCCGC
>Ga0181589_10000882_pt1 | contig 22541 bp, 18 predicted proteins | sample 071ome_25_FD_132444 | JGI IMG/M metagenome (GOLD analysis project Ga0181589, IMG submission 132444) | Coastal salt marsh microbial communities from the Groves Creek Marsh, Skidaway Island, Georgia - 071410BT metaG (megahit assembly) | ecosystem: Environmental > Aquatic > Marine > Intertidal...
GGCTGCCCGATACCTCCGCCACGAAGCACCAGCGATTCCTCAAAACCCTGGTCCATGGCACGAAGCGGAAAATTGTCGCCTAGATGCCATTTGCCGAAAATGCCGGTCGCATAGCCCGCATCAAACAAATACTCGGCAAGGGTACGCTCCTCGGGATCCATCATGGCACGGCCGATGTAGGTATCAATGCATCGAGTCCGATAATTGTATCGCCCGGTCATGAGGCAGGCCCGAGTCGGAGCACACACGGGACTGACATAGTATTGAGTCATTTGTGCACTCTGACGGGCCATGTCGTCCAGGTTGGGGGTCCTCAGAATCGGGTTTCCTTGAAATCCAAAATCCCCGTAGCCCTGATCATCGGTGATCATGACGATCACGTTGGGGCGGGAGGCGCCTTGTACGATCACCGAAGAATGCGTCATGGAAAACAAGATCAGGAGGAGACAAAGGCGGAAAAAGGGATGACACCAAAGAGCATGCATGACGTCATCCTAAAAAATCGACTCGAAGACGGCAATCCCCGAGCTTAAGGTTGTGGAAAAGGCCCCCAAGAAGCCCTCATATCCTTTATTCTCTCATCCATGACTTTGAAGTTGCCACTGAAATCCAGACCGTATCCACTCAAAGGGGGCATCCAACATTACGCATGGGGAGATAAAGGTGCCATCCCGAAGCTGCTGGGGATCTCCAACGAGACTCTAAAACCCCATGCGGAGTTCTGGATGGGGGCGCATCCGGATCTTCCGTCGACCCTCCTCGATGTCGACAACTCCCTCGCGATCCCCATGGATCAGGCCATGGGTTCGGCTCCTGAGCCCCTACTGGGAGAGCACGTCATACAGCGTTTCGGTGCGAACTTACCTTTCCTCTTCAAGGTCCTTTCTGCGGCCCAGCCCTTGTCCATACAAGTGCACCCAACCAAGGAGCAGGCAGAGGTCGGCTTTGCAAGGGAGCAAAACTCCATGCCTCCCATGGATGTCTCTGAACGGTTGTTTCGTGACGACAATCACAAACCAGAAATAATCGCCGCATTGAGCCCGTTTTATGGCCTGTGCGGGTTTCGACCCTGGAGTGAGATTCGCGACCGGTTTCTGTCAATCCCTCAATGGGCTCCACTTCTCAATGGCATTCAGGAGACGTCACAAGCCACCTCACAACTCTACCGTAGAGTGATGGAGCTGGATTCCCATCAGCGCCAAAAAGCGCTGGAGCCTCTATTGAGGGACCTTCACAAACGCCATCAAAAAGTTGCTTTTGAACGAAACGATCCCAGTTACTGGTTGTTGAAAGCGTCCGCATCCCTATCCACTTCCGACCCTTTTGACCGCGGTCTTTTCTCCTTTTACATGCTCCATCTCATTTGCCTTGAACCCGGTCAGGCGATGTTTGTCAGAGCGGGTGTCCTGCATGCCTATCTGGAGGGAACCGGCATGGAATTGATGGCGAATTCGAACAATGTCCTCAGAGGCGGCCTGACCACCAAAACCATGGATGTCGAGGCCCTTCTGGCTCATTTGGATGTTCAGGAACCCCAAACCCAGCTGATCCAGCCCACCGCGGGCAGCCTGAAGGAGCCGTGGTCCCGCTTCGTCACACCCGCTCGAGAGTTTGAGTTGCAATGCCTGATGACAACCGACCAATCGCTGAGCCTTGACCAAAGCACACCAGGCCCTGAAATTTGGTTCGTGGCACAGATAGGAAACACCCCTGGCAAGCTGGTGTCTCAAGAAGCATCCGCACTTGTCATGCAACAAGGTGAGGCGTTTTTCATTCCCGCCAAGACCCAGATGCGCGTGGAGGTCGCACCCGAGACCACGATTTATCGAGCCCTGGTCCCCAGCATTTGAATTTATGCCAATGGAATCATCAACTTCACTGCAATTTCGAGGACAGACACCGGAATGTCTCAAATTCGGAACCAGCGGACTCAGAGGCAGGGTGGATGCCATGACCGATCTGGAGGTCTACATCAATACCACGGGCTTTCTGGAATACCTCCTGGGCATGCACGCCATCCAGCCAGGCGATTCAGTCTGCCTGGGCGGAGACCTTCGCCCGAGCACCGATGGGGACAAGCGAAGCATCCTGCGTGCGGTCGGCAAGGCCGTGGAAGATCTGGGCCTGGTGATTCGATTCCTGGGCCGCCTTCCCACGCCCGCACTGATGTTCGACGCCTTGCAAGCCAACTGCGCCAGCATCATGGTAACGGGCAGTCACATCCCATTTGACAGGAACGGCATCAAATTCAACAAGCCCAATGGAGAAGTACTCAAGGCCGACGAGTCTCCCATTCTTTCCAGCGTCCACGCGACAAGGCGACTCCAATATGCCATGCCCGAGGAGCGATCGCTCTTTGATGATCACGGTTGGTTCAAGAGTAGCTTAAGTAGGACGTGGCCTGCATCAGCCCATCCTGAGGCCACTGAGCGTTACCTCGATCGGTATCGCGGTTTCTTTCCGGCGGGAAGCCTCGAAGGAATGGAGTGCCTAGTCTACCAGCACTCGGCCGTGGGTCGGGACCTTTTGGTGGAACTACTGGAAAGCCTGGGCGCCAAGGTGTGGAAGGTGGGCAAAAGCGAGAGGTTTGTCCCGATTGACACTGAGGATATTTCCGCAGACCAGCTCAATGAATTGCAGCGTATGCTCGAAGAAGTGATCGCACAGGGCGGAAAGCCAACTGCCCTTGTCTCTACCGATGGCGACAGTGATCGTCCATTGGTATGCGGTGTCGACAGTTGGGGCCGATTGCAATTCATACCCGGAGACCTGTTGGGGTGCCTGAGTGCGGATTTTCTCAAAGCACAAACGGTCGTGGTCCCCATCAGCGCCAATGATGCCGTCGATCAGCATTTGGCGCGAAAAGAGATTCACCCCTACAAAACCAAAATTGGTTCGCCTCACGTCATTGCCACCATGCAAGCGCTGAAAGAGAGTGGGCAATCCGCCATCGTCGGGTGGGAAGCCAACGGGGGCTTTCTGCTTTCCAGCAGTGTGGAAGGCGAACATGGAGCACTCCAGCCTCTGGAAACGCGGGACGCCTTCTTACCCATTCTTTGTGTCCTGCGTGCCTGCCAAGTGTCCTCCAAGCAGATTGTGGATCTCATGGGTGAGTTACCGGCTCGGTTTGGCAAGGCCGGTTTGATCGATGCCTTCCCTCAGGCGGCGAGTCGTAGCCTGATCCAACGCTGGACGCCTCCCCTGGATCAGCTGGTTGACTGGCGCTGGCACAAGCAGACCATCACCTTGCATTTTGCTCATGGAGATCAGCGGGAAGCGGATCACGATGAAGCCCTCCTGATCGCTCATTTATGCGAAGAGGCAGCCCGCTTTTTCACCCCAGAAGCTGGCTATGGCACGATCACACGCATCAATTACATGGATGGGGTACGTTTTTATTTCGACTCCGGAGACATTGCTCACATTCGTCCTTCCGGTAATGCCCCTCAACTGCGTTTCTATGCCGTCGCCAATAGCCAACAACGGGCCCAGCAGATGGTAAGGGATGCCTTGGCAGAACCCTCAGGCCTGCTAAGGAGCATGGAATTGGAATCCTGAGCTGAGTCTATCTTGCGTCTGCGACTCAAGCTTTGGCTGCGCGCGCCTCATCCAGAAGTCGCATCCAGGCCCCCATGTAATGTCCATGATCGTGATAGGTGCGACCACTTACCAGGTTGCCATCGACCACGCATGGCTCATTGACAAAAATGCCTCCGCAAACCTCGAGATCAAATTGACACTTGGGCACAGTGGCCATGCGCCGGCCTTTCACACATCCAGCAGTGGCAGGGATCTCTACCCCGTGACAGACGCTGGCAATGGGTTTTTGCTGCTCGAAGAAGTGGCGGGTAATGCGTATCAAATCTTCATCGTAACGCAGGTATTCCGGCGCCCTGCCTCCACTGAAAAAGATACCTAGGTAGTCTTCGGGTTTCACATCACAAAATGCGATATCCGACTGCAAGGTATAGCCTTCCCATTCGCGGGTGATGGTCCAACCGGGTTTGACCTCATGCATCACCATGTTGTAACGGTGCACTTCCGGAGCGGCGACGACAGGTTGATAACCGCCTTCGATCAGCCGGTAGTAAGGGTAGAGAGTATCGACGGTTTCACTGGCATCGCCGATGATGATGAGGACTGGATGTGACATGGGCTCTATTGAATCGGATTCAGACACCTTGCCAAGTAGGATCTTGCCCGATTGATTTCCTGAGTCGTTTCCTCAGCGGATGGAAGGATGGGAATCCCACGCGGAACCGGGTGCATGAAAATTTCAGTCCAACCCTTGAAACGGATCTTGTGGAGGGCTTTCAGGATGGGCACGAAATCCAGGGAGCCTCGGCCCGGCATTTGCAGCAATTCTTGCTCCTTGGGCAAAGGCTTCATGCATCCCATGCCATATTGCCAGGCATAAAACATATCCAGACCAGCTCCCAAGTCGGTGATCAATTGCCCCAAGGCTTGAGCCCCCACCCCATAATGCTCCAGGTGGTAGGGTGCCAATGCGACCCCCAAGCCATGTTCATGCCCCAACTCCACCAACCACTTCAGGGAATCCGGATGATCTATCAGATTGTGACCATGGTTTTCGATGGCAATGCGTACTCCATGACTTTGCGCCACGCCCAGGTGAGGTTTCATTTGCTCGACGAAATCCCTCACTGCCCGCTTGAGTTCCTGTCCTTCCAAACCAACAGGCCCTCGGCCTCCAGTAACAATGAGCGGGCAGTCAAGCCGTCCTGCAATGGCACATTCCGAGTCCAAACCGAAGGGCCCCAGATCGTATCGAGTCAAACATCCTACCTTGAGTTGCCTTTGACCCAGCAGATTGGCAAAGGCCTCCCACCCCATGGATTCAGCCTGCTCACGCTGGTTCCCATGTTTTTGTGGCCAAAGATCGATGGCAGAGGCGCCCGTTTTAGAGACTTCAGGAAGAATGGTATGAAGGGGCAACTGACCATACATACAGGATGCCAGGCAGTAGCGCAGTTCAAAAGCATCGCTCTGAGCATGAAGAGGACTCGGTTTCAGACAGTGCATGGCCTCCCATGCCACCCCCGCCATGGAAGCCTGAAGAAACCTTCGACGGTTCCAAAGATCCAAAGCCTGATCATGGGATGCGGGGTGCGAGCAGGAGGAAGGCATGCCCTCAAAGTAAAGGAACCCTCCTAACCCTGAAAGCTCAAAACATCCTGAATGCATCATGACTACCCTCTCGCATCTCATGCCCCGAACCACCTCGTGATGGAGTGCCTGGGCATGAAGCTTGCCAAGCACTTGTGGCTTCCCTTAGTTTGAGATTTATCCACGCACCATGAGTGATTCCGTCTCTTCTGCCGATCTGATGCCGCCACCTCAGACGAGTGTTCCCTTGGCCAAGGCGATGCTGTTGACCGCCATGGCCGGTGGCATGGGCTGGGGCATCCGAGGGCAATATGGGCATGAAACCGGCGCCATGATTGCAGGTGTTCTGGTGGCAAGCGTGCTGGTCATGCTCTTTGCTTCGGTCTACAGCACCCTGCATGCAGCCAGAGCCATCGCATGGACAACGATCGCCATCTCTTTTGGAGGATGCATGACCTACGGGCAAACCGTTGGGCTCACCCATGACACCGAGCTGATCGGCAATACTCAAGCCCTGCGTTGGGGATTGCTGGGATTGTTTATCAAAGGGGGGATCTGGATTGGCTTCGGCGGGCTTGCGCTCGGTATGGCATTGGGAGGCAAAACCTACACCCCTGGAGAATTGGCGCTGGCGTTTGGTGCCATGATCTTCCTCATGTTTATCGGGATTTTCATGCTGAACTGGCCCTACGCACCCGATGAGGGATTGCTCCCAAAAATCTATTTTTCAGATCACTGGGACTGGGAGCCAGACAAGGAACTCAAGCCGCGAAGGGAAAAATGGGGAGGGTTGTTGTTTGCCTTGATCGGTTTATGGAGCTACGCGCGTTTTTTCCGCAAGGACGCACTGGCCTCCCGCATGGCGTTCTGGGGCATTCTGGCGGGTGGCTGTGGCTTTGCCGGAGGTCAAAGTATTCAGGCTTTTCACGCCTGGCACCCCGAATGGTTTCGGGACGGCTTCCTTGCCCAGCTGGATGGGTACCTCAATTGGTGGAACATCATGGAAACCTCCTTTGGGTTGATCTTCGGAGCCTTGCTGGCGCTGGGTCTTTGGGTGCATCGGCGACACATTGCCACTCCTGAAGTTTCCAAGGAATTCATCTCGGCTCCCGCCTCGCTGGAGGTGAGTCTATTGGCAATCTACCTTCTGGCTCTGGCCAGCTGGAGTTTTCAAAATTTTTCCACCTTGGATACCTTTGCAGACCTTGCCATTACCATGGGCATGCTTCCCTTCCTTGCGGTCGCCGCTGGACGCCATTGGCCCCTGTGGATGTGCCTACCGGTCACCTTGCTTCCCATTGCCGGCAAGACACTCAAGCATGTGGTGTATGACAACAAGCTCGTGGAAGAAGGAATGGGTTGGGCTTATCTTTTGATTGTCCCCATGACCCTGGCTCTGGTGCTGAGCCTTTTCTGGGCCGATCCCAAACGACTCAACAGCAACGGGCTTGCATTCAGCAAAAGTCTTCTGGTGATCAATGCCCTGACCTACTACCTGCTCAATTTTGCTTTTTTTCATTTCCCCAAACCGTGGCATAAGCTGCATGACTGGACACACATGGAAGGCTGGACGAGCCGGTCTCCCAACCACATCGTCTTTACGGTATGCCTTCTGGGATTAGTCATCGGAGCTCTGGTGACCCGGGGAAAGAGCCCATCCTCCGGTCCCATGGGGCAGGACGCTGAGGCGAAAAACTGACCCTGCCCTCATGCCAAAGTATTGCTTGTCATGGGCAAGCTGGTTCGCATTATTGCTCACACAAGAATGAAGATTTATATCGACGGTGCTTACTACGCTAAGGAGGATGCCAAGATCTCCGTGTTTGACCATGGACTCCTCTACGGGGATGGTGTTTTTGAAGGAATTCGGATTTATCACAGCCGTGTCTTCAAGCTCAAAGAACACATCGAGCGACTTTACTATTCGGCCAAGGCCATTCTGCTGACGATTCCCATGACACCAGAAGCCATGACTGAGGCGGTTCTGGATGCATGCAGACAAAACCAGTTGGAAAACGGTTACATCCGACTCATCGTCACACGTGGAGCCGGCTCTCTTGGTCTGAGTCCCAACTCATGCAAAAACCCTTCGGTCATCATCATTGCCAATGAAATCCAGCTCTACCCTCCAGAGCTCTACGAGAAAGGGATGGAAATCATCACTGCAGCCACCTCCAGGAATTTGGTCAATGCCATCAACCCGGCCATCAAATCACTGAATTACTTGAACAACATCCTGGCCAAGATCGAGGCCAGCCATGCAGGCTGCGAGGAGGCCATCATGCTCAACAGCGATGGGTTTGTCGCAGAGTGCACGGGCGACAACCTGTTCATCTTTCACCATGGTGTCCTCTTCACTCCACCACTGGCGGCTGGAGCACTGCATGGAATCACCCGCAATACCGTCATGGAATTGGCCCAGGAATCGGGTTATACCGTCCAGGAGCGCAACCTCACGCGCTACGACCTGTATATCGCTCAGGAATGTTTTCTAACCGGCAGCGGGGCCGAGATTGTGCCCGTTGTCAAAATCGACCAACGAGTCATTGGTGAGGGCATCCCTGGCGAGGTCACCAAGGAATTGGATCAGAAATATCGAGCCTTGACCAAGGTCGCCGGAGAACCCCTCTGAGGAGAACCTGCTAACATCCACAAGACATTCTTCAGCAATGTCCTACGGTCCATTGAATCGAAATCCAATTGACCCATTGCATTCAAGCATTGTGCGGGATAGAATCTGAAAGTGAGGATGTTATACATCGGGGTTTGAATTCTATGATCTGCAATGTCTGCCAAAAAAATGAAGCGACGGTCCACCTGACCCAAATGCTGGAAGGTGAGATCAAGAAGATGGACATGTGCGAGTCTTGCGCCCAGCAGCAAGGCGTCGACGAGCCAGGCATGCCACTGGTGGATTTACTGGTGGGTCTGGGACCATCCAGCTCGGAAGGCGAGTCCCAGAGCAAATCTTCCGTCAAGGTTCTGTCTTGCGAGGTTTGTGGACACAGCTTGGCTGATTTCAAGAAAGCCGGTCGCTTGGGCTGCTCACATTGTTATCAGGTCTTTGAAGATCAAATGGATCCCATGTTGCGATCCATGCATAAGGGCATCAAGCACACTGGAAAAGCGCCAAAGAACTTCAAGGATGACCGCGCCCTCCGGGATCAACTGGCCAAACTGGAAAAAGACCTGCATCAGGCCGTCGAAGAGGAACGTTACGAGGATGCCGCTGTGCTTCGAGACTCCATCAAGCAGCTCACAGCCAGCCCTGAATTATCCGATGAACCCTCCGTGCGGCCATGAACCTGCATCAATTTCTGACTCCCATCCAGGACATCTGTCGTCGACCTGGGCCTTTTGATCGTATCGTTCTCACCAGTCGGGTGCGTCTGGCGCGAAATCTCAAGGACACGCCCTTTCCTGGGAGAGCCTCCAAACAGCAACGCGAGGATCACCTGCAGGCCATTCAGCCGGTGGTCGAAGCCCTGCCCCCCATGAAAAAGGGCTTTTCCAGCGACCTGGTTTCATTGGAAGACCTGGACCGCCAACTGCTGGTCGAACGCCACCTCATCAGTCGAGAACTGGCCAAGAAAAAGCAGGGTGCTGCATTTGTCCTGAGCAAGGATGAAACCTGCAGCATTATGATCAATGAAGAAGACCACCTTCGGATGCAAGTCATTCTCCCAGGACTCCAAATCAAAGAGGCCTGGAAGGCGGTGAACAAACTCGACACGCTGTTGGAAGACAAACTGCCCATCGCCTTCTCGGGAAGGTATGGTTTTTTGACTGCATGTCCTACCAATACGGGAACAGGCATCCGAGTCAGTGCCATGCTTCACCTGCCTGGTCTGGTCATCGCTGAACACATGCAGCAGACCATTACCGCCGTGAATAAACTGGGCCTGGCCGTCCGGGGGCTCTATGGAGAGGGAACTGAAGCACTGGGTAATGTGTTTCAGATCTCCAACCAGATGACACTGGGGGAAACAGAAAACGAAATCATTGAGCGCCTCAATAAGGTGGTGGTGCAAATCATCGAGAATGAGGAAAATGCGCGTGCCAAATTATTGGAAAGCAACCCTGAGATGCTGTTCAACAACATCGGGCGCGCTTACGGCATCCTGACCAATGCCCATGTTATCTCATCCAAGGAGGCCAAGAACCTGCTGAGTCTGCTTCGGCTAGGACTGGATTTGGGTTATTTCCCCGATATGGATCCTGAAGTCGTCGATGAGTTGTTCATCGTCACCGAGCCAGGTCACATACAATTCAAGGAGGCCAAGAAGATGTCTCCCGAAGAGCGGGACATCATGCGCGCCACTCAGCTAAGGGACCGTCTGGAAGGCATGGCGAAGCCACAAATGTCCACCGCATCCGACGAAGATCCTCCCTCTGAGGACCCGGAAGGGTCTGAAGAAGAGGAGGGCCCGAGTGAATGCTGATGGTAGAGCCTGATTCCTAGAGATCTCCAAGGGCTGCCTCAAGATCACCCAGACCATCTGAAGCGACCCGGCTCATAGCTGCAGGCTGCAATCGCTGCTGCACATAATCGATTCCAGCTGCAACGGACTTGACGGAGTTGGGCAAGGTGGCACCTGCTGCATTTGGATGCCCGCCCCCTTTGAGCTGGGCTGCCACCTCGCGGGCCTTGCCATTGCGACTGCGCGCACTCACGCCAAACTGATGGGGGGAGCGACGTGCAATGGACAAGAGGACCACATCCTCCATGGTAGGATCCTTCAGCAGCTGATTCATGATCAGATTGTGGTTGCCGATGGACAAATCCACGTAGCGAACCCCGGGTACCAACTCCCGGGTATGTCCACGAGCCCACTCCAACCCCATGGGATCTTCGACCTGACGCTTGATGCGGATCACTTCCAGCAAAGGGTGGTTCAGCAGGCGTTCCAGTTGCCCATCGAGCAATTTCATCAGAGGATGGAAGTGATAGGTCTTCACCAATTCGGCGTGATCACAGGCGCGTTCGAAATCTGGGTCCGATTCGATGAACAGGTCGGTCACCTTGGTCAAATGCACCAAGGTATCGAGCTGTTCATTTCCTAAACCATGCTGCTGAACAAGTTGATAAGCTAGACTGGCGGCACACTCCTTCACATCAAAATGATAAAGGGCATGCTTGGGCTGATGGGGGCTGGGATGATGATCGACCACCATCCAACCGGGGCGATCCAATCGGGGTTCCATGCTCAGATCGCTCACCCAGGCGGCATGCTCCACCATTTGCCGATTCTGCCAGGGAGGCAGGTGGTAGGCGGCAAGAGGGATGGATCCGCCAAATTGGTGCTCTGCCAGACGCTTGAGAAGACACCCCGACACAAGGCCATCCAAATCGCTTTCGTGAGTCAAAATGATCTCTGGTTTTTGCAATGCCTCCATGGACAGGGAAAACTAACACTCTCGCAGAAACGGGCCAAAGCATTTTGATCTTTTTTGCTCAGGTCTCATGCCAAGGGTTCTTGAGCTTTGGGACGCAGGCTGCAATGCTCCCATCATGACCCAAGCACGCTACGACAAGGATGAAATCCAGGAGTTTGCTTTGAATCTACTGCTAGCTTCTGGAATGGAGTCGGAGAAAGCCAAAGTCGTTTGCGAAATCCTGGTGGAAGGGGATTTGATGGGACACACCACTCACGGCCTTCAAATGCTCATCCCCTACCTCAAGAGCATTGAGGCGAAAACCATGACCTTGAGTGGAACCTATTCCATCCTGCGTGAGACCCCTTCCCATTTGGTCATGGACGGGCGTTTCCTACCCGGTCCGTGGCTGGTGTGCGAGGCACTTGACTGGGCAGCTGGACGCATTCAGGAGCAAGGTGTCGTCAGCATGTGCATCACGCAGAGCCATCACATTGCAGCCCTCCAGGCCTATCTGCCAAGAACTACCCAACATGGTTGGATCCTCTCCATCATGAGTTCAGACCCATCGGTGGCCACCGTGGCTGCTTTTGGTGGAAAAACCCCTCTCTTCACCCCCAACCCGATGGCCGTTGGCATTCCCGGTTCAAAAGGCCCTATTCTTTTTGATTTCTGCACTTCCATCACCAGCAACGGTCAATGCATGCGATCTGAAAAGGAAGGTCAAGTCTTGCCGGGTGAATGGGTACAAGATGCCAACGGGAAGCCCACCAATGATCCCGGAGCGCTTTTCACCGATCCCCCTGGGACCATTTACCCACTCGGGGGGCCATCCTATGGACACAAGGGTTTTGCCCTTGGGCTTTGGGTGGAAATCATGACATCAGCTCTGGCCGGTCACGGCAGATCTCAAAAACCCACCCAATGGGGAGCTTCGGTCTTTTTACAAGTGATCGACCCCGCATCATTCGGGGGCAAGGATGCCTTTCTGCGCGAAGTAGATCACTTGATCCAGAGCTGCCGGGAGAGCGAGCCAGTGGACCCAGCTCAACCGGTACGGCTTCCAGGAGAAGCAGCCTGGAAAAAAAGAAATCATCAACTCACTCACGGCGTCGTCTTGCACGAAGGCATCCTGCCCGGTCTCAGTGAGTGGTCCAAGAGGTGGCATATTCCCATGCCAGAACCCCTTCACTGAACACGGAGAAGCCCGCTCAACGAACCTCCTCTACCAAACTTCCACAGGCCCTTTGGGCACGGGTATGTGTTCCCTGCGGGCCACGGCTGGCTGATCTTCCATGAACGTGGGAAGCAAGGCTTCAGGCTGATATTGTGGCTTGAGCGAGCCCTCTTCATCCAGAAACTGAGAGCGCCAGCGCACATATTCCGAAAGAATACCCTCGAATTCAGAAAGGTTTTTCAGGTGGACAATCCGTTTGTTGAAATGATTGGCAGGTCCAAATCGCTTGGCATACCAAGGGCCTACCTTCCGAAACATCATGCATGCCTTCGTCTCCCCAAAAACTTCCACGATCCGCGTCAGGTGGCGTTGCATGACGCCAAGTCGCTCTTCGAAGCTTGGCTCCGGTGGTAGCATCCCAGTCGCCAAAAAGGACTGAGTGTGCTGAAAGATCCAGGGATTATAAAAGGCACCACGGCCCACGGAAACACCGTGGCATCCGGTCCGCTCCATCATGTGTCGGGCAGATTGAGGCGTGGTCACATCTCCATTGCCAATGATCGGGATCTTCTTGACAGCCCGCACCACCTTGGCAATCCCCTCCAAATTGACGACTCCACTGAACCCTTGCTCCCGAGTTCTTCCGTGCACAAAAACAGCGGCAATCCCAGCATCCTCAAGCGCCTGGGCTAAATTTGGAGCGGTGATATTTCGTTCATCCCAGCCCAGACGCATTTTGGCGGTCACTGGAATACGCAGGGCGTCCACCATGGTTTGTACCAATGCGGCAGTTTTTTGCCATTCAGTCATCATGGCCGACCCCCCACCCACTTTGACGACCTTGCGTACCGGACACCCCATATTGATGTCAATCGAGGCAATGCCCCGTTCCTGAAGCATGAGGGCTGCGTCACGCATCTCCTCGGCCACGGCACCAAAAAGCTGCACTGAAAGTGGACGGTCCTCCGGGCAGGTTTCGACAAGTTTGAGAGCCTTGGGATTGTTTTCCAAAAGTGAACGGGCGTTGACCAAGTCTGTCGTTGCCAGATCCAGCCCCCCGAGTTCGCGGACCGTCAACCGGAAAGGAAGGTTGGTGTATCCAGCCAGAGGAGAAAGAAACAAATTGGATTCGAGTGAAAGAGCTCCCAACTGCATCAGAGGGATATCATAGGAAGGATCGGTTGGGGACATCAAGCGCGGGTCGGCTTTGAAGTATGGGCATGAAAAACCCCTGAACCGCTCTTTAGTGCAGTTCAGGGGTTCCAATTAGAAAACTTCGAATATTAGAACCGATCGGTTCTTTGATCAATTGTTCGGGTTGGGGTCCGTCGCCGGTACCTCTGGTTCAACGGTCAGTTCCGTTTGACTCGCATTGCTTGCAGGCGCCTCACTGAGTTCGGGCTGAGCAGCCGCTTCGGTAGCATCTGACTCCACCGCGCCTTCACCGGAAGCTTCAGGGGAAGCGCTGGTCTCGCTGGAGGGTTCGGTCGCGGAGGGAACGGCAGGCGCAACAGGCTCTTCCAAGGTGGTGGTTTCGCCAATCGCTTGAGACCCGGCAGCCTCCTGCAACAATCGCTCACTTTCACTCGCTTTGAAGGAATTGAGTATGTAAAGCAAGAGTGCCACCACCAGGAAGCCAATGGAACAGGTGCGGGTAAACTTGGAAAGCGGCGTCCCTGCTCCAGCCCCAAAGACAGCTTCGGCAGCGCCCGCCCCGAATGCCAATCCAGCACCTGCCTCCTTTTTGGGCAGTTGAACCAGAATCAGCAAAATAAGCAACAGGCACAATGCCCAGAGGGCAAAGGTCAATAATCCAATCAAAAGACTAATCATGCGACTAAGATGTGGTTCATTTCAACCACGGACCGGGCACTTTGCCAAAGCCATCAGCGGCTGGCAACCCTCAATTTAGATACTGTTGAGAATGATTTCAGAGAAACTTTTAGCATCAAGGGAAGCACCCCCGACCAAGGCTCCATCGATATCAGGCTGACCCATGAGCTCGCGTGCGTTGCCAGGTTTGACACTGCCGCCATATTGAATACGCACCTGACGGGCGACATCATCCCCATGAAGGTCGCTGAGTACCCCACGAATAAAATGATGCACCTCTTGGGCTTGCTCAGAAGAAGCAGTTTTGCCGGTTCCAATCGCCCAGACAGGTTCATAGGCAATAATGGTTTCGAGCATTTGGCTGGAGGTCAGCCCTGCCAGACTCCCCTTGACTTGACTTCCCACGACATCATTGGTCACCCCGGAATCCCGCTGCTCCAAGGTCTCCCCCACACAGACAATGGGTTTGATAGAGGCCGCATGCGCAGCCAGAGCCTTCTTTGAAATGAGCGAGTCGGTTTCCTCTTGGTATTGACGCCGCTCGGAATGCCCAAGAATGACATAGCGAACCAGGAATTCTTTGAGCATCTCAGCCGCAATCTCTCCGGTATAGGCCCCCGCTGCCTGCTCGCTCATGTTCTGCGCCCCCAGGCGTATGTTGGTCTCGATGACCTTTTTGGAGACCTCTCCCAAAGCCGTAAAGGCAGGGCAGATGACCACATCCACTTCCTTGACCTGCTGCACTTCCCGGACCAAGTCCTGGACCAGGTCCAGGGCCTCAGCCACCGTCTTGTTCATCTTCCAGTTGCCGGCAATGATAAGCCTTCGATCTTTTTCCATAAAATTGATTGAGTCGGTTTCGGTGTATTCAGAATGAGACGAACCCATTACTGGTTCCCCAGAGCGGCGACACCAGGCAGCTCCTTACCTTCCAGGAACTCAAGGCTAGCCCCTCCGCCGGTACTCATGAAAGTCACTTGATCTCCCAAACCGGACTGGTTGAGGGCCTTCACACTGTCTCCACCTCCGATGATGCTCTTGGCACCACCTTGAGAGGTGGCCTTGGCCACTGCCTCAGCTACAGCGAAAGTGCCCTGAGAGAAACGCGGGTCTTCAAAAATACCCATGGGCCCATTCCAGAGAATGGTCTTGGCCTGAGCGATCTTTGCAGCATAAGCCTGCGCGGTCTCTTGGCCAATATCCACGCCTTCCTCTTCATCCGGAATATCCGGCTGGGTATTGGGACGGGGAATTTAAAAAGCGATGATGGGCTTGCCCTTCTTGTTGAGCTGGTCGGTGACGACCGGGGTCACCACGGTGTTGTCGGTGGGCAAGATAAGTTCAACCCCGAGCGAAGCGGCCTTGTTCATGGCAGCCTGAGCGACTTCCACCTTGTCAGGCTCGACCAACGATTTCCCCACCTTGAGCCCCTTGGCTAGCTTGAAGGTGTAGGCCATGGCGCCCCCGATCAGGAGGCTGTCAGCCTTTTCGAGCAAACGATCAATGACCGCAATTTTGTCTGAAACCTTGGCCCCGCCGAGGATGACGACGAACGGACGCTGGGGAGATTCCAATTCCTCGCCCAAAAATTGTAACTCACGCTCCATGAGCAAGCCCGCGGCGCAGGCGCCTCCTTTTTCGGAAACCACTCGCGCGATTCCTTCGGTGGAGGCATGAGCCCGATGGGCAGCTCCAAACGCGTCGTTGACATACACATCAGCGTTGGCCGCCAACTGAGCGGCAAAAGCGGGATCGTTCGCCTCCTCCTGAGCATGAAAGCGGACATTCTCCAGGAGTAAAATATCTCCTGGCTTGAGAGCGGCAGCTGTTTGGTCAACAGCCTCTCCAACACAATCATCGACAAAGGCTACGGGCCTTCCCAACAAGTCACTCAGCCGCTGGGCCACCGGCCTCAGAGACAGGGTGTCCTCACGCTGCCCCTTGGGCCTTCCCAAGTGGGCGGCCAGAAGGATTTTTGCCCCTTTTTCCACCAGAAAGTCCAATGTAGGCAGGGTAGCGCGGATGCGGGTATCATCGTTGATGACCATGCTGCCATCCTTCTCTTCCATGGGCACATTGTAGTCGACGCGGACGAAAACCCGCTTCCCATGAAGCTCGATATCTTTAATGGTTAACTTTGCCATGATCCCAAATAGAGCCGACGAACATATCAAAGCCTTGAAGAGCGTCAAAGGGATTCAGCACATTTTTAAGGTGCAAAATGGAGCCTGAGCCGAGGCGATTCTGCATTCTACAAACCCGATGCGGCTCGCTGGAGCCGATCACGAACCCCATCCCAAGCCTCTTTCGAGGGTGGCTCTTCTACCAAAATACTTTGTGGACGCAGCTGGTCACATTGATAAAGCTCCGCGTAAAGTGCTCTTGCGTAAGCTTCTGGATCATTCGGGATGACGGAGACCCTCATAAACGGTGGAGAAGAAGGAAACCTTTCATGGCAAAGGACACAGGTCTTGGCCGGATCCAAGCCCTCGTGCTCCATCCGACCTAGCAAGGAGAATTCATCTTCCCAGCGGCAGACCCGAAGGCTTGCCTCTGGGGCATAATGCTGCCGATGCTGCCCGGGGCTCCTTTGCGCCAGACCCTCGTCCGGATCCATGACCCCCGATGCCATTTGGATGGAAGGCACCAAAGCCGAAAGCACTCCTCGATGAATCACGCCTGGTCGCAAGATGGTGGGGATGGAGCCTGTCAGATCCACTACTGTCGATTCAATGCCGACAGAACAGAATCCGCCGTCGACGATCAGGGGGATCTTCCCCTGGAGCTGAGCGAATACCTGCTCAGCTGAGGTTGGGGAGAGTCGGTTGGAGAGATTAGCACTGGGCGCTGCCAAAGGCCGTTGGAAACGTTGGATCACAGCCTGCATCAAAGGGTGGGAAGGCCATCTTACAGCCACCGAGTTCAAGCCAGCCGTGACCTCATCTGGAATGACCGGTTTTTTAGGCACCACCAAGGTCAAAGGACCGGGCCAGAAGTGCTTCGCCAGAAGCGCGGCAATCGAACTCCAGGTGGCAGCACACGTTTCCAGCATCCCCTCGTCGGCAACATGCACGATCAATGGGTTGGTGGAGGGGCGTCCCTTGGCTTCAAATATCCGAGCCACCGCCTTTCTGTTCATGGCGTCCGCAGCCAACCCATAGACCGTCTCACTTGGGAGGGCAACCACTTGTCCAGCTGTAAGGAAATCAACGGCGTCCGCTAGGGCCTGTTCCCAGGAAGCAGCATCAGAAGTGGTGGCAATCGAAGTGTGCACAATCATGGGGAAGGATGCCTCATCAACCCATAGAACTCTCGTGAAGCTCACCCTTCCAGGTGAGGTTGAAGGAAGCTTGAAGCCACATCAAGCCTGATTGGCAATCGGCAAGCCCCTAGACAATCCAGGCATTGCTGGAGTGATGCAGCTCGCTGACCGGTATGGGCACCTCGTCGGATTCTCCATGAAAAAGATGGTAGTAGAATTGACCGTCGCTATCAGGGTCCCATGGCGTCACGTAAGAATCTTCCTCCTGTTGCAGCAGAAAATGACAACAGATAGTAGCGCGAAGAGTCCATTGCCTGGTCCTAGGATGCTGACGCACATCCCACCGGTTGAGCAGATCCAAAAAGGCATCAGACTCGCCCCGGTCTGCCAGGTATTTCACAAACATGTTCTGCGCAGACAAATCGTAGCGAACATCCGGAGAGATGACGTCTCTAAGCATTTCCTGAAGATGCTCAACGCTTGCTAATCGGTGATGACGTTTGATCGTGGCATGAGCCATCGGAGCAGCCATCCACTGAAAGCGCTCCTCCAGATGCTGGGCAATCACATCTTGCCCCGTAGTCAGCAGCATTTCCTTCTGGGCAGCTTCCTCAAGACCTTCCCAGCCGTCCACCACCTGTGCGAGATAGCCTTCCAACCCATACCAAAAGTCGCCAAACAAGAGCGATCGCTCCTCAAGCTGGTGACTGAGAAGAGGTAACTTGGATTCGAGATGTGGGTATTGATGCCAAAGGTCCCGTATGCGAGTGTCGCGGCGAGTCACCAGCGCGCTGTCCTCCAAAATGGCATGGGCTGTCTCAGCATCGATGTGAAGGCGCGATTGCCCGCTGAGCCATTCAAAGAGCCCGACCCCCAAAGCATAATTCACGGAGGCATCCTCCAGCGATTCCTCACTCTGGAGAATCATGGTATCGATCGGAAGTTCTGAATAATCCACCGATGCCATGTAGGTCAGCGCCTTGGCAGGCCCATCGACACCGCTGACCCAACAGCCCCCCAGGTGGTTGAGTTTCAGGGGCCCCGAGGATGCATGGATCACATCGGCAGGACGCAAACGAATCGGCAAAAGACCATCGCGTTTGAGTTGAAGGGCCAATCCTACCAATTCATGAGCGGTTTGGCGAAAATGGCAGGCCGTTTCATGGGTCCAGGGTTTTCGATTCAGGGTCTCCAACCACTGAGTCAAGTCTTGGCCGCGCATCGTTGACTGAGCCATGTAGGCGAAGGCCTCCTTACCATCCACCGACGCACCCAGGAAGTGCGGGAGCTGAGGCACCAAGGCGGGAAAGGCGTATGCTTGCTGATAGGCCTTTATTTCAGCCTGATAACAAGTATAAGGCCCCAGACTCACCTCCCCCTCAACTGCGCAGGCGAGGTCAAAGACCTTGATCTGCACATCTTCCCGATCCGAGTGGTGGACGGAGATATCGTCTTCCTGACGCACCAGACCGCCGATATGAACGGACCCAAGTTCTTCTATGGGTACAGCTAGACCGACAAAACGGGCGACACCACGACTTGCTTTGTTTGGAGCAGCCATAGGCCTAATCAAGGGAGTAACGAAAATTAACATTCTCGCAGCGGACTTGCCAATCCCAAAAAGCGCCCATCCACTTGAATCACCCAAGGACCGAGGACAGCATGGCCATGAATACCAAGTGCAACAGTCCTAGTTTGTTCTTGCAGGCTGCCCCCGTGTCTCCTAGATAAATCAAGGCTCACGGACAATGTTCCCGTCTGTAGCCTCCTCATGGGATTGTGCCAATGTAGCTCAGTTGGTAGAGCAACGGTTTCGTAAACCGTAGGTCACGAGTTCGAATCTCGTCATTGGCTCCACTCCTTCAACGACTTACGACTTCTTCTCACCTCGCTTTTTGAGCTGAGTGTCGTTTGAGTGACGCCTTACGCAACTGCCTCAAACAGCTTTCGGGACCATCTTAAACGGGCAAGTCGGATAAACAACATCAAACGCAGAAGGCCATTAGAAGCGGCCACGCAGGCTTGTATCTTGACACCCTCTGCTAAAAGAAGGGATGACCAAATTTGGCTTACCATACTCGCGTCTCTACTCCCCCAAACTGGTAGAGGATTATCAATGATTTTCGGGAGCTTGATAAAAAATTGATGGAAGTAAGGATATAAGCCGAATTACCAACCTAGAGAATTTAGTTTACCGCAGATATCCGAAAATTGGAAATACTACGCCAGAGGAGACTGCTACAAATTTAGTGAATCCCTAATATTTTTAGCCGGACACATTTAAGCTTTCCAATGGACAAGTGAAATCCTAATAGTCGTTTCAAAAATGCGCCATCACGATGGCGCAAATACAAGATATCGCTTATTTCATGCTGAAATTCAATTTGAGTAGTAGTTCGAGCTATTTGGTCAATAGCAATATATTCGTTTCGTGCGACACTGGGAACCAAAAAAACCACAAACCAGCCAATGATTGACACGGGTAAAGGCCATCCAAAGCAAGTCCAAAACAAATGCTTAGGAAATCGTTTCGAAGAACAACCAAAATACTGGCAGTAGGCTTCTTTGAAATTCATCGAATTATTGTTGAATAATTTTGTAATAGTCATGTCTTAAGTTATTAGATTCCGCCACGAGAAACACCTCACCAGACAAATCAATTTCCTAAGACTAAAAATAATAATACCCTAACAACACCCAGCTGCGGGGGCTTAATGGCGTTTTAAGTCCTAGACGACTTTCTCCATTTTAGGAACTAAGGTAGGCAATGTGGCTTTTCGGTATTGATAGAAGAAACCAACCTCACCAACCTCTCACGGAACCAGACAGTTAGTCAACCCAATTAGCGGCATTTATGTAGCATTCAATGAAGGATGCGTTTTATGATACATGCAAACCCTTTATTAGTCTTAATTTGAATGACAAACTCCAACGGAAACAAAAAAGTTGGATTTATTTTCATGAAGTTATTACATGTTTGTATATAGAGACTTACAGTTTTTCATATTTTCAAAATGTTATTAGGTGCTGGGCGGGCGATTTGACATTCATTCGAACTATGATGTGAATAGCTTCAATGACGCCCACTTTGAATTCAGAATATGAAAACTATGGATTAACATCTAAAACCTACGACAATACTAGAATTCCTCTAGGCTTAAAAATTATTTTAGGTTCTTTTGCCCAGCATCCAAACATAACGTTAAAAAATCAGCGGTTACTCGACGCAGGATGTGGAACAGCTAGTTTTCTGAACGAAATAGCTGACAAATTTAAGAATGTAGTGGGATTAGATGCAAACTCGGGAATGCTTGATCAGGCGAGAGACAAGTTCAGCGACGTTTCTAATGTTTCTTTAACCGAGGGCCGTCTACCAAAACTGCCATTTCCTGCCGACAGCTTTGATGCAGTGATGACAAATCAGGTAGTTCATCACCTAGATACATATCCACCTTATTCAAATTTAAACAATTTTACTGCCGAAGCTTATCGGGTTTTAGCGCCCGGAGGGTCCCTCGTCATCCACACCTCCAGCAAAGAACAAGTCTGCAACAGTTATTGGTTTGGATGGATTATTCCCGAAGCTAAGGAACGCATGGCTAAGAGATATGCACCACTGACAAACGTCGTTTCGATGTTAGAGAATAAAGGATTTGAGGACGCAGATGTAACAGTGCCACTAGATGCAATGTATGATTTAGATGTTTATCTTAACCCAAAAGGTCCTTTTGATCCCAAATGGCGGGCATGCGATTCTATGTTTGCATTAGCGACAAAAGAGGAGCTCGAGCATGGATTGAAACGCTTAAAAGATGCTTGCGAAGACGGTTCGATTGAAGATGTAATGGATAGTGCGGAAAAATGGCGCCTAAGGTCCGGACAGAGCACTTTTATAAGTGTGAGAAAGCCTTAGTTACATATTTCCACCGCTATACCCACTCAATCATTAATAAAAATATGTGATATTGAAGACACATATTGTTTTGATTTTGTTTACCTAATTACCAGTAAGTTGCGCAAATGCTCGTTGCGGTTTCCTAAACCGTAGGTCACGAGTTCGAATCTCGTCATTGGCTCCACTCCTTCAACGACTTACGTTTTTTACTCACATCAGTTCTTGAGCTAAGTGACGCTTTGCGCAACTGCCCCAAACAGCTATGTGAAGATTATTGCCGAAGATGTGCGGAAACAATAAGTAAGAATCAATGCTTTCAGCGCTCAACTAACCTAAAGAATTCTGATGTGATTCGTAGGAGTTGATTTAAGATTTCCAAATCTTTCTCTGTCAAATCCCGCACGTCCTGCACAATCAATAGATCTGTTGATTTTTGAAGCTTCCGTTGGGCTTGCCGGATGAATCAAGCGCTTCGTATTCGTAATCTGGCATGGTTCAATACACGCACATAAAACCAAATCCCGCCCCTGAGTATCCAACAGCAGAAGCGATTGTCCGTGTTGGCTCAGAAAAAGTGAAACACTAAAACTTTTTTAGAGATGGTTGGATCAATGCTAGCTGATTTATATCCAACAAGTTTCGACATTCTATTAAATACTTACACTGCCGATGTTGCAGCGCGATGAGTTAGCTAAACCAGGCCTGTAGATTAAAGATGGTTTTTGAGTTGTTTTTGATTTGGCCAGTTGGGCTATTGGCTCAAATTTGGACAAGCTTCAAATCAGCAACCGCACGAGACATGGTCATTTGTAAGAGACCCTGGTCTGCTTCAAGAAGCTAAAAGCGATGAAAACAAGAATGCATGCAAATGGCAGCCCCGTAACGACAGAGGCTGTTTGCAGCGCTTCAAGTGCCTGATCGCCGCCCACAAGAAGCAGCGTGGCCGCAACGACGCCCTCGGCAAGCGCCCAGAAAACGCGTTGCCAAATAGGTGGATCTGGGCAGCCACCAGAAGTGATGATATCAATAACCAGCGAACCACTGTCAGATGAAGTCACAAAAAAAAGAATGATTACGATAAGGCCAATCAGTGACATGATCTTGGATAGCGGCATCACATCCAGCAGGGCAAAAAGAGACTTTGCCTGATTATCATTGACCAGCTGAACAAATTCAATATTGCCTGAGAGTGCCTGAGCTAAAGCAGCATTACCGAATACACTCAACCACAAAAAAGTCAGGCCAGTTGGAACAATTAGCACCCCTATTGTAAACTCACGTAACGTGCGGCCTCGAGAAATTCTGGCGATGAACATACCCACAAAGGGCGACCAAGAAATCCACCAAGCCCAGTAAAAAATAGTCCAACTTTCTTGCCATTGCTTATCCGGAGAATTAGATCCAAACCAAACGCTCAGGGCGGGAAGTTGCCTAAAGTAATCCAATGTGTTGTAGCCCAGACCACTCATCTGCTCCCAAGTGGGCCCTGCAAACACCACGTAAACCATTAGAAGGCCAGCAAGAGCCATATTGGCCTCACTAAGGCGTCGCACTCCTTTATCAAGCCCGGAGACCACACTGATCGTTGCCAGGAGAGTGATCACAGCAATCAGCAGCATTTGAATCCAGTGATTTTCTGGAACCCCAAGGACATGCGCCAACCCCGCATTGACCTGTTGCACACCGAATCCAAGTGAGGTGGCTACCCCAAAAAGAGTGGCCACACTTGCAAGAATATCCACACAATTACCCACTGGACCATCCGTATGTTTGCCTAATATGGGTTCAAGCGTCGAGCGTATGGTTAGAGGCAAGCCCCTGTTGTAAGCACAGAAGGCTAGGGATAACCCCATGAGTGCGTAGATTCCCCA
>Ga0181589_10000883_pt1 | contig 22538 bp, 20 predicted proteins | sample 071ome_25_FD_132444 | JGI IMG/M metagenome (GOLD analysis project Ga0181589, IMG submission 132444) | Coastal salt marsh microbial communities from the Groves Creek Marsh, Skidaway Island, Georgia - 071410BT metaG (megahit assembly) | ecosystem: Environmental > Aquatic > Marine > Intertidal...
GCTTTATTCGGGCAATGGCCGGAAACTGGTGCTGGCGTTAAAACATGGTGACCGCACCGATATTGCAACCCCGGCTGCGCGCTGGCTGGCGCAGGTGGCGCGGCCCTTGGTGCGGCCCGGTACGGTGGTGGTGCCCGTGCCGCTGCATTGGTGGCGCTATTTTCAGCGCCGCTAAAACCAAGCGGCCTTACTGGCGCAACCCATGGCACAGCAACTGGGGCTGGGCTATTGCCCTGATGCGCTGCACCGTGCCCGGGCCACCGCGCCGCTAGAGGGCCATGGCCGCGACCAGCGGTTTCAAACCTTGTCCGGGGCCATTGCCCCCAGCCGCCATGGCCCAAAGATGTTGTCTGGCAGGCCGGTATTGCTGGTTGATGATGTGCTGACATCGGGCGCCACGCTGGCCGCCGCGACCGAGGCCTGTTTTGCGGCCGGTGCAACAGATGTTTGCGTGCTGGCCCTAGCACGCGTTGCAAAGCAGCCCTAAATCCCTGTAAGCATGCATAATCATTTGCGGGGACCATCATGCAACCTGTCGAAATTTATACCTCACCCCTGTGCGGCTTTTGCCATGCGGCCAAGCGGCTTTTGTCCCAAAAGGGCGTGGCTTTTTCCGAGATAGATATCTGGGCTGACCCCTCGAAAAAGCCCGAAATGATGCAGCGCGCCAAAGGCCGCCATACTGTGCCGCAAGTCTTTATTGGCGCCACGCATGTTGGGGGCTGTGATGATTTGTATGCCTTGGAACGTGATGGCAAGCTTGACCAGTTGTTGGCGGGCTGAATGCTGCGTGTTGGGCTGATACAGCTGTGCGCGGGGCGCGACCCGCAGGCCAACCTGCAGGCCACCGAGGCGCTGGTGCGCCAAGCGGCGGGTGAGGGCGCGCGCTTTGTGTTGACGCCCGAGGTGACAAACTGTGTCACCAGCGACCGCGCGCATCAGGCGGCGGTGCTGCACCCCCAAGAGACCGACCCGACATTGGCGCGCTTGCGCCAACTGGCCGCTGAACTGGGTATTTGGCTGCTGATCGGGTCTTTGGGCATCAAAACCACCGATGCCGATGGCCGCTATGCCAACCGCAGTTTCATGATTGGCCCCGATGGCGCGCTGCGCGCGCATTATGACAAGATACACATGTTCGATGTGCAGGTCAGCGCCAGCGAAACCTATCGCGAAAGCGCCAGCTATCGGCCGGGCAACCGCGCGGTTTTGTGCCAGACAGATTTTGCCGCCGTGGGCATGACCATTTGCTACGATCTGCGTTTTGCCCATTTGCACCGGGCCTTGGCGCAGGCAGGGGCGCAGATATTGACGGTGCCCGCCGCGTTTTCACCGGTGACGGGGGCTGCGCATTGGCAGGTGCTGTTGCAAGCGCGCGCCATCGAGACCGGCTGTTTCGTTCTGGCGCCTGCGCAAACCGGGCTGAACGACACCCATAATGGCGCGCAGCGCCGCACCCATGGGCATTCGATGGTGGTGGCACCTTGGGGCGAGGTGCTGCTGGATGCGGGCACTGCGCCCGGCGCCTATTGCATAGATCTGGATTTGGCGCAGGTAGAACAGGCCCGGTTGCGCGTGCCGGCGCTGGGCCATGACCGCAGCTTTGATGGGCCAGACCATGTCTGATGGGGCAAATGCGCTGGCCATTGCGCTGTTTAGCGAGATTTTGACCGCCGATCAGCTGGTGCGCAACCGTTTGTCCAAGGTGTTGCCCAAGGGTATGGAAATTTCGCATTTTTCCGTTCTAAACCACCTCGCCCGGGTGGGGGACGAGCGCACGCCGGCCCAGCTGGCAAAATCGTTTCATGTAACCCGCGGTGCCATGACCAACACGCTGAACAAGCTAGAATGGGCCGGCTACATTCACATTCGCCCCGATTGGGATGATGCGCGGCGCAAAATGGTGGCCATCAGCCCCGCAGGGCGGCGCGCGCGCGATTCGGCGCTTGATGGTATCTCGCCCATGATCGGTGATTTGGCCGCCGAACTGGGCGAAGACAAGGTGCGCGCCGTGCTGCCGATATTGCGCGAATTGCGCTTGAAACTGGAAACCGAAGGTTAGGCCCGCGCGCCCAACAACACATCACGCAACGCGGGCGCCATATTGGATGGTTGAAAGCTGCTGATCGTCACCTTGACCACGTTTTCTGACACAAACGGATCTTGGGCCAGTAGCGCCTGCAGCGTTTCCAAATTGGGGGCTTGTGCCACCACAATACCCCCTGTGCGCGGGTCTTTTGGGCCAGACAGCAAAAAATGCCCCTGCTGATAGGCCTGCGCCACAAAATCCATATGCGGGGCCAGCACCGGTTCGATCTGGTCAAAGGGCACGGTATATTCCAGATCAATCACGAAAAGGCGGTTCTTTTTTGCAATCAGGCTCATGCGCTGGGGGCCTGTTTCAGGCTGGCGGTGACGTAATTTACCGAAAGATCGCGATCAGACAGCGACCATTGCCAAGTGATGGGGTTAAAGACGAAACCTTTGCGGTCAACCGGGGCCAGCCCGGCGTTGCGGATCAGATCGAACAGTTCGTCGGGGGTGATGAATTTGTTCCATTCATGGGTGCCTTTGGGCAACCAGCGCATAACATATTCTGCCCCGATAATCGCCATGGCAAAGCTTTTTGGGTTCCGATTAATGGTGGAACACACCATCAGCCCGCCGGGCTTTAACAGCTGTTGGCAGGCGGTCAGGTAGGCCAGCGGGTCGGCCACATGTTCGACCACTTCCATATTAAGCACCACGTCAAATTGTTCGCCATCGGCGGCCATTGCCTCGGCTGTGGTGTGGCGATAATCAATCTCTAGCCCCGATTGTTGGGCATGAACGCGGGCAACGGGAATGTTGCGTTCGGCGGCATCGGCGCCCACCACCGTGGCCCCAAGCCGCGCCATAGGTTCGGCCAAAAGCCCGCCGCCGCAGCCAATATCCAGCACGCGCAGCCCCTGAAACGGCAAGGCGTCTTGCAGGTCGCGGTTAAATTCTGCGGCAATTTGGCGGGTGATATAGGACAGCCTGCATGGGTTTAGCATGTGCAGTGGCTTGAATTTGCCCTTGGGATCCCACCATTCGGCGGCCATTGCCTCGAATTTTGCAACTTCGGCGGGGTCTACCGTTGATTGGGCAGTTTGCATTTTGCGCTCCATGTGGTTCTTTGGTCACCAAACCCTATATAGGCCGATCATGGATAAATACGCAGGTCAAAATAACGCGGCCCGGCATCTTTACCCGGCACGCGACCCGTTCGACCAACGAATGGTGTCTGTCGGTGGTGGGCATGTCATCTACCTAGAGCAATCGGGCAACCCCGATGGCATACCCGTTGTGGTGCTTCACGGCGGCCCGGGCGGCGGGTGCAGCCCTGTGATGCGGCGGTTTTTTGACCCGCAAAAATACCGCGTGGTGCTGTTTGACCAGCGCGGCTGTGGCCGGTCGCGCCCCTATGCCAGCGTCACAAATAACACGACATGGGATCTGGTGGCCGATATCGAGCTGATCCGCACCGAGCTGGGCATCGACCGCTGGAAGGTGTTTGGCGGCAGCTGGGGGGCCACATTGGCGCTGGTCTACGCCCAAGCCCACCCAAGCGCGGTGCACAGCCTTATTTTGCGCGGTGTGTTTTTGGCAACGCAATCCGAATTGCAATGGTTTTATGGCGGCGGCGCTGGGCGGTTTTGGCCCGATGTCTGGCAACGCTTTGTCGAGGTGATTCCCGAGGACGAGCGCGATGACCTGATCGGCGCCTATCATAAACGGCTGTTTAGCGGCCATATGCCCACGGAAATGGCCTATGGCAAAACATGGTCAGCGTGGGAAAACGCCTTGGCCTCGATGGCCAATAACGGCCATGCGGGCGATGCGCCGGGTGATTATGCCCGTGCTTTTGCCCGGCTGGAAAACCACTATTTCATGAATGCGGCCTTTTTGGAAACCGATGGGCAAATTCTGCGGGATATGCACAAAATCGCCCATATCCCCGGCGAAATTGTGCAAGGGCGCTACGATATGATCTGCCCACCGCAATCTGCGTGGGAACTGGCCCAGGCATGGCCAAACGCGCGGTTGCATATGGTGCGCAATGCCGGGCATGCCCTGTCTGAACCCGCGATCAGCGGCGAATTGGTGCGCATTATGGACCGGATGGCCGAAAACGACGAGCTGTGATGCCCCTTGCAGTTTGATGCCCAAGCGCCTATAGAGTGCCCAACAGCGGCGCGTCGGGGTCCAAACCCGGTGCCCACCGGGAAACAGCAACGGGCCGCGTGCCCGTTTTTTTGTGCTTGGAACCAACATGAACGACCTTATCGCAAAAACCGCCATCGATAAACGATTGGCCGAGATTGTGCGCCCCGTCATCGAGGATTTGGGTTTTGAATTGGTGCGTATCCGCCTGATGGGCGGTGAAACAAAGACGCTGCAAATCATGGCCGAACGCCCCGAAGGCGGTATCGAAGTGGACCAATGCGCCGATATTTCCAACGCCGTTTCCGCGGTGTTGGACGTAGAGGACCCAATTTTGGATGCCTATAATCTGGAAGTGTCCAGCCCCGGCATCGACCGGCCCCTGACGCGGCTGAAAGATTTTGACACGTTCGAAGGCTATGACGCCAAGCTGGAAACATCCGAGCTGATCGATGGGCAGCGCCGCTTTCGCGGCATTTTGGCCGGGATCGAGGGCGAAGATGTGCTGGTGAATATCCAGCAAGGGGGCGATGTGGTGACGGTGGGGCTGAATATTGATTGGCTGACCGATGCCAAGCTTGTGATGACCGACGAGCTGATCCGCGAAATGCTGCGCCAACGCAAAGCCGCTGGCGCCTTGAATGAAACCGCGTTTGACGAGATTGAAACCGAAGACGGTTCCCAGGAGGACTGATAGATGGCCATTACTTCTGCAAACCAGCTAGAGCTTTTGCAAACCGCCGAGGCAGTTGCCCGCGAAAAAATGATCGACCCGACCCTCGTGATCGAGGCGATGGAAGAAAGCTTGGCCCGCGCGGCCAAATCGCGCTACGGCTCGGAAATGGATATTCGGGTAAAGATCGACCGGAAAACCGGGCGTGCCACCTTTACCCGCGTGCGTACCGTTGTCGAAGATGATGCGGTAGAAAACTATCAGGCCGAAATGACCGTGGCGCAGGCGCGCCAATACATGGCCGATCCGCAGGTAGGCGACACCTATTCCGAAGAAATCCCCCCGGTAGATATGGGCCGAATCGCCGCCCAAAGCGGCAAGCAGGTGATCATTCAAAAGGTGCGCGAAGCCGAGCGTGACCGCCAGTATGAAGAATTCAAAGACCGCGTTGGCTCGATCATCAATGGTGTTGTGAAGCGCGAAGAATTTGGCAATGTGATCGTTGATGTGGGCCGCGGCGAAGCCGTGCTGCGCCGTAACGAAAAAATTGGCCGCGAGGCATACCGCCCCAACGACCGTATCCGCTGCTACATCAAAGATGTGCGCCGCGAAGCGCGTGGCCCGCAAATCTTCCTTAGCCGCACGGCGCCCGAATTCATGGCCGAGCTGTTCAAGATGGAAGTGCCCGAAATCTACGATGGTATCATCGAGATCAAGGCCGTTGCCCGCGATCCGGGCAGCCGCGCCAAGATTGCGGTTATTTCCTTTGACAACTCGATCGACCCTGTGGGCGCCTGCGTGGGTATGCGCGGCAGCCGTGTGCAGGCGGTTGTGAACGAGCTGCAGGGCGAAAAGATTGATATTATCCCCTGGAACGAGGATATGCCCACCTTCTTGGTGAACGCATTGCAGCCTGCCGAAGTGTCGAAAGTGGTGCTGGACGAAGATGCCGAGCGTATCGAAGTGGTGGTGCCCGACGAGCAGCTTTCGCTGGCCATTGGCCGCCGCGGCCAGAACGTGCGCTTGGCCAGCCAGCTGACCGGGCTGGACATTGACATTATGACCGAGTCCGAGGAATCCGAGCGCCGCCAGAAAGAATTCGAAGAGCGCACGCGGCTGTTTATGGATACGCTGGATCTGGACGAATTCTTTGCCCAGCTTCTGGTCTCCGAAGGCTTTACCAACCTTGAAGAAGTGGCCTATGTCGATGTTGACGAGTTGCTGGTGATCGATGGTGTCGATACCGATACCGCCAGCGAACTGCAGGCCCGTGCCCGCGATTTCCTAGAGGAACAGGCGCGCACCGCATTGGAAAAAGCCCGCGAATTGGGTGTCGAGGACAGCCTTGTTGAATTCGACGGGCTGACCCCGCAGATGATCGAAGCTTTGGCGCAAGACGGTATCAAAACGCTGGAAGATTTCGCCACCTGCGCCGATTGGGAACTGGCCGGCGGCTGGACCACGGTGAATGGCGAACGTGTGAAAGACGAGGGTTTGCTAGAGGCGTTTGATGTCAGCCTTGAAGAAGCCCAAGACCTGATCATGACTGCCCGCGTTCAGCTGGGCTGGGTGGACCCCACCGCAATGGAAACCGAGGCCGATGATGAAGATCTGGCCGATGAAGACGAGGCCGGCGCCTAAGGCGCGGGCCAAGGGGGCAGCAAGCATATGACACGTGGCGGCCAAAACAAAACGGATGGCGAAGACCTTCGCAAATGCATCGTAACCGGCGAAACCGCGCCGCGTGGCGGGCTGGTGCGTTTTGTTGTTGGGCCAGACGGGCAGGTTTTTCCTGATATTATGGAAAAACTGCCCGGCCGTGGCATGTGGGTCAGCGCAGATCGGGCGGCCATTCAAAAGGCCGCTGCCAAGGGCCTGTTTTCGCGCGCTGCCAAGGCACCGGTAAAGGCCAGCGAAACGCTGGCCGATGACGTCGAGCAGCAATTGGTGCGCCGCGTGGTCGAGCTGATCAGCCTTGCCCGGAAATGCGGCGAGGCGGTGTCGGGCTACGAAAAGGTCAAAGATTGGCTGATCAAGGATTATGCCGAGGTGCTGGTTCAGGCCAGCGATGGCTCGGGGCGGGGCAAGTCTAAGCTTAGCACGCCGCAAGAGGGAAGTTTTGTGGGCTGGCTGACTGCCGACGAGCTGGGAATGGCATTTGGACGACAAACTGTGATACACGTCGCGCTAGCCGCTGGAGGTTTGGCATCACGTGTTGTAGAGGAGGCGGCAAGACTGAAAGGTTTGCGTGTCTCAGGTGGCGCGGATGCCACCGGAAAGGATAGAAGACGCACATGAGCGACAACGACGGCAAAAAGACTTTGGGTGTACGTGGCGGACCCCGTTCGGGGAATGTGAAGCAAAGCTTCAGCCACGGGCGGACCAAGAACGTCGTGGTGGAAACCAAGCGCAAACGCGTAGTGGTGCCCAAGCCCGGCGCAGCCGCGAAACCCACGGGTGCAGCCGGTGGGCATGGCCCAGCTGGTGATCCCGCCCGCCGCCCGGCAGGCATTTCCGATGCGGAAATGGAGCGCCGTTTGAAGGCGTTGCAGGTTGCCAAATCGCGTGAAGTTGAAGAAGCCGCACAGCGCGCCGCCGACGAAAAGGCCCGCGCAGAAGAGCGCGACCGCCGTCGCGCCGAGCAAGAGCAAAAAGAACGCGAGCAGCGCGAAGCCGAAGAACGCGCGCGCGAGAAAGCCGAAGAAGAAGAACGCCGCCAGCGCGAAGAGGCAGAAGCCGCCAAGCGGGCAGCTGCCGTTCAGGACGAAGCCGCAAAACCGGCGCCCGCCCCCGCAGCGACCGAATCACGCACGCCGGATGCGGATACGCCCGCCGTTGGTGGTGGCGCCAAACCCAGTGCTGCAGCCCCCGGCCCCCGCAAGGCCGAGCGCGAGCGCGAAGAACGTGGCCGCAGCGCCAAAGGCCGCGACGAAAGCCGCCGGGCCGGCAAGCTGACCCTGAACCAAGCGCTTTCGGGTGAAGGCGGGCGCCAGAAATCGATGGCGGCGATGAAGCGCAAACAAGAGCGGATGCGCCAAAAAGCCATGGGCGGTGCACAAGAGCGCGAAAAAATCGTGCGCGAGGTGCAGCTGCCCGAAGCAATCGTTGTCAGCGAATTGGCCAACCGTATGGCCGAGCGCGCCGCAGATGTGGTGAAAGAGCTGATGAAAATGGGCATGATGGTGACCCAAAACCAAACCATCGACGCCGATACAGCCGAATTGATTATCGAAGAATTCGGCCACAAAGTGGTGCGCGTGTCTGATTCTGACGTCGAAGACGTGATCCAGCGCGTGGAAGATGCCGATGACGATCTGCAAGATCGTCCGCCGGTGATTACCATCATGGGCCACGTCGACCATGGTAAAACCTCGCTTTTGGATGCGATCCGCAAAACCAAGGTTGTATCTGGCGAGGCGGGCGGCATTACCCAGCATATCGGTGCCTATCAGGTGGAAACCGGCGAGGGTGTCACGCTGACATTCCTTGATACGCCGGGCCACGCCGCCTTTACCTCGATGCGGTCGCGCGGTGCGCAGGTAACCGATATCGTGGTGCTGGTTGTGGCTGCCGATGATGCCGTAATGCCCCAGACAGTAGAGGCGATTAACCACGCCAAAGCCGCTGGTGTGCCCATGATTGTGGCCATCAACAAGGTTGACCGCCCCGCCGCCGATCCGCAAAAAGTGCGCACCGATCTGTTGCAGCACGAAGTTGTGGTCGAGGCGATGTCGGGCGAAGTGCAAGACGTGGAAGTTTCCGCCAAAACCGGCCAAGGGCTGGATACATTGCTGGAAGCGATTGCACTGCAGGCCGAAATTCTGGAACTGCGTGCCAACCCCGACCGCGCCGCCGAAGGTGCCGTGATCGAGGCACAGCTGGATGTGGGCCGCGGCCCTGTGGCCACCGTGCTGGTGCAAAAAGGCACGCTGCGCCAAGGCGATATTTTCGTCGTGGGCGAACAGTGGGGCAAGGTGCGCGCCTTGATCAACGACAAGGGCGAGCGCGTGAAAGAAGCAGGGCCTTCGGTGCCTGTCGAGGTGCTTGGCCTGAACGGCACGCCCGAGGCGGGCGATGTGCTGAACGTGGTTGCAACCGAAGCGCAGGCACGCGAAATCGCGGAATACCGTGAAAAAGCGGCCAAAGACAAACGCGCCGCTGCCGGGGCTGCCACCACGCTGGACCAGCTGCTTGCCAAGGCCAAGGCCGATCAGAACGTGGCCGAGTTGCCGATTTTGGTGAAAGCCGATGTGCAAGGCTCTGCCGAAGCGATCGTTCAGGCGATGGAGAAAATCGGCAACGACGAGGTGCGCGTACGCGTGCTGCATTCGGGCGTGGGCGCGATCACGGAAACCGATGTGGGCCTTGCCGAGGCCTCTGGCGCCCCGATCTTGGGCTTTAACGTGCGTGCCAATGCATCGGCCCGCACCAGCGCCAACCAAAAAGGCGTGGAACTGCGCTATTACAGCGTGATCTACGATTTGGTTGATGATGTGAAAGCGGCTGCATCTGGCCTGTTGTCTGCCGAGATTCGCGAAAACTTTATTGGCTATGCGAAGATCAAAGAGGTGTTCAAAGTATCGGGCGTTGGCAAGGTGGCTGGCTGCTTGGTCACCGAGGGTGTGGCCCGCCGCTCGGCCGGTGTGCGCCTGTTGCGTGACGATGTGGTGGTGCATGAAGGCACGCTGAAAACGCTTAAACGCTTCAAGGACGAGGTTGCCGAGGTGCAATCGGGCCAAGAATGCGGCATGGCCTTTGAAAACTACGACGATATCCGCCCCAATGACGTGATCGAAATTTTCGAACGTGAAGAGGTGACACGCACCTTGGCCTAAGGGCCAAAACTGCGGTGGATCGCATGTAACAAAAGGGGCAGCACTGATGTGCTGCCCCTTTTTGTGCGTTTGGTCCTATAGCCAGTCGCGCAGTATGGGGATAAGCGGGATATCGGCTGGGGGCATGGGGTAACTGGCCAAGTCTGCGGCGCGCACCCATTTCAGCACTTGCCCCTCGCGGGGTGTGGGGATGCCGCCCCATTTGCGGCAGGCAAACAGGGGCATGAGCAGATGAAAATCATCGTAGCTGTGGCTGGCAAATGTCAGCGGCGCCAAGCAGCTAGACCATGTTTCAATGCCCAGCTCTTCGTGCAGTTCACGCACCAAGGCGGCCTCGGGGGTTTCGCCGGGCTCGATCTTGCCGCCCGGAAATTCCCATAAGCCAGCCATCGATTTGCCCGCCGGGCGTTGCGCCAGCAACACGCGGCCATCTGCATCAATCAGCGCCACCGCTGCGACCAAGATAATTTTCATCGCCCCGCCCTTTGTTGGCAGGCGGTGATGGGGGCACCGCCTGCGACTGTGCCAAAATTACGAGCGGTAATCGGCGTTGATCGAGATATAGCCATGGGTCAAATCGCAGGTCCACACCGTGGCTTGGCCTTGGCCTAGCCCCAGATCGACGCCGATTTGCAGGTTTTGCCCCTTCATATAGGCTGCCCCTTGGGCCTCGGAATAGGTGGGTGACACCCAGCCATTTTCCGCCACTGTGATGGTGCCAAAGCGAATGCTTAGCAAATCACGGTCGGCTGCGGCGCCCGATTTTCCAATCGCCATCACAACGCGGCCCCAGTTTGGGTCTTCGCCAGCGATGGCAGTTTTGATCAGGGGCGAATTGGCAATCGCCATGGCATGGGTGCGGGCATCGGCATTGCTGGCCGCGCCTGTGACGGCGATTTCCACAAATTTTGTGGCGCCTTCGCCATCGCGCACCACTTGGTGGGCCAAATCCAGCATCACGCCATGCAGCGCATCGGCAAAGGCGCTGTCATCTGCCCCCACCTGCACGCCCGATGCGCCCGTTGCCGCCAGCAGCAATGTGTCCGAGGTCGAGGTGTCGCTGTCGACGGTGATGCAGTTGAACGTGCGGTCAGTTAGGGTGGACAGCAGGGTTTGCAGCACGGGCTGTTCTACCTGTGCATCGGTGAAAATATACACCAGCATGGTGGCCATGTCGGGTGCAATCATGCCCGACCCTTTGGCGATACCGGCAATTTTTACCGGTTTTCCGCCGATCTCTACCGTGGCACAGGCGCCTTTGGGAAAGGTATCGGTTGTCATGATTGCGCGCGCGGCCTGTTCCAGCCCCGCGGGCTGTGCGGCGCCAGCCAGTGTGTCCAACGTGGCGATGATGCGGTCATGGGGCAGCGGTTCGCCAATCACGCCGGTTGACGAGGTAAACACACGCCCCTGCGGCACACCGGTTGCCTGCGCCACAGCGGCGGTAATAGCCTGCACCGATTCAACGCCGCGCCCACCGGTAAAGGCATTGGAATTGCCAGAATTTACCAAGATTGCAGCACCGGGTGCGGCATCGCCCCCCAGTTTTGCCTGACAATCCAACACCGGCGCCGAACGGGTGGCCGAACGGGTAAACACCCCCGCAATCGCGGTGCCGGGCGCCAAAAGCGCCAGCATCACATCGGTGCGGTCTTTGTATTTCACACCTGCAGCGGCGGTGGCAAAAGACACGCCCTGTATCACCGGCAGCGTGGGAAAGCTGGCCGGGGCCAGCGGGGAAACGGCAAGCGCCTTGCCCATGGGATTAGTCCTCCAGAAGATCGATGCGCGACAGCAGCGATTTATCCAAACCCGCTGCGGCCGACTGGTCGATATTCGCGCCTTGGGCCAGCTTTGCAAGCTGTTCTTCGATCAGTTTTTGTTGCAATTCCGCCTCGATCTCGGGGCGCACTTCGGCCAGATCGGGCGCGGCGGCCACGCGGGTTTCGTTCAGGCGAATGACGTGCCAGCCAAACTGCGTTTGCACCGGGTCAGAGACCTGTTCGGCCTGCATGCCAGCGACCGCCTGTTCAAAGGCAGGCACCATCATGCCAGCGCCAAACCAGCCCAATTGCCCACCATTTGGACCCGAGGGGCCAGTGGAATGGGCCTTGGCCAATTCGGCAAAATCGGCGCCTTCGCGGGCCTGTTTGGCCAGATCTGCGGCTGCCTCTTCGGTTTCCACCAGAATATGGCTGGCGTTCCATTCGGTTGCAGGCTGCGCGTTGGCATATTTGGCATCATAAGCCGCTTTGATCGCGTCTTCGGACATTTGCGCCGCCAGCAAAGCATCGATTGCTTCGGCGGCCAGCAGTTGGCGCTGTTCGTTTTTCAGGGCAATTGCAACGCGCGCGGGTGGCGTTTCAATGCTTTCGGCCAGCAGGGCCTGTTGCACCAATTGGTTAAGAATGCCGTCGAACAACATTTCATCGGGCAGTTGGGCAAACTGCTGGGGCAGGCTGCCCTTCATCATGATCATTTCGCCCAAAGTGATGGTTTTACCATTCACGCTGGCCACAACCGTTTCGGCGTTTGGCATATCTTCGGCATAGCTGGCCGTGGCCAACCCGAAAACAAGGGCGGTGCTGGCAATAAAGTGGCGTAATGGCATAATGGTGATCCTTTTTGTGGGCCTTTGTTTGACCAGTTTGGCCCCTGACGTTGACACTGCGCAAGCCGCCCCTTACGTAGCCATAGGGCCAGTTTGGCTGCGATTTCCCGAACGTTTTATGCGCTGTGGGGGAGGCGGGCAAGCAGATGGCCCGCACGTTGGTGTTATCAAGCGGAACGGAAAGCACATGTTGGGACTGGGAAGTTTAGCCCGAAAGGTTTTTGGCACACCCAACGACCGCAAGGTCAAGGCCACGCGCCCGCTGATTGAAAAGATCAACGCGCTAGAGCCCCAGTTTGAGGGGCTATCAGACCAAGAGCTGATTGAAAAAACTGCAGAATTCAAAGCGCGCATTGCCGGGGGTGAAACGCTGGATGCGCTGCTGCCAGAAGCCTTTGCCAATTGCCGCGAAGCTGCCAAGCGGGCCTTGGGCCTGCGGGCCTTTGATGTGCAGCTGATGGGCGGGATTTTCCTGCACCAGGGCAATATATCCGAGATGAAAACCGGCGAAGGTAAAACGCTTGTGGCCACCTTCCCCGCCTATTTGAACGCGCTGACCGGCAAGGGCGTGCATGTGGTTACTGTAAACGATTATCTGGCCCGCCGCGATGCGGAATGGATGAGCAAGGTTTACGCCGCACTGGGCCTATCCACTGGCATCGTTGAGCCCCAGCAGCCCGATGATGAAAAACGCGCCGCTTACGCCTGCGATATCACCTATGCCACCAATAACGAGCTGGGGTTTGATTACCTGCGCGACAATATGAAATCGGAATTGGCAGAAATGAGCCAGCGTGGCCATTTCTTTGCCATCGTCGACGAGGTGGACAGCATCTTGATCGACGAGGCGCGCACGCCGCTGATTATTTCGGGCCCAGCCCAAGACCGCAGCGACCTGTATATCGCCATCGACAAGGTCATCCCGATGCTGGACGAGGCGCATTATGCGCTGGACGAAAAAATGCGCCAAGTCACCTTTACCGATGCCGGTAACGAATGGCTGGAAGAAAATATGGTGACGATGGGCATCCTGCCTGAGGGGCAATCGCTGTATGACCCCGAAAGCACAACCATCGTGCACCACCTGAACCAAGCGTTGCGCGCCCATAAAATGTTCCAGCGCGATAAAGATTACATCGTGCGCGCGGCCCAGCCCCGCCCTGGCCAGCCGCAAGGCATGCAAGAGGTGGTTTTGATTGACGAATTCACCGGCCGCATGATGGCTGGGCGCCGCCTGTCGGATGGCCTGCACCAAGCAATCGAGGCCAAGGAAGGCTGCGCCATTCAGCCTGAAAACGTAACGCTGGCGCAGGTGACGTTTCAAAACTATTTCCGCCTTTACGAAAAATTGGGCGGCATGACTGGCACCGCCGCCACCGAAGCCGAAGAATTTCAGGAAATTTACGGCTTGGGTGTTGTCGAGGTGCCCACCAACCGCCCCATCGCCCGTGTCGATGACGACGACGCAGTCTATCGCACTGCGCAGGAAAAATTTGCCGCCATCGTTGAAACGATCAAAGAGGCCAATGCCAAGGGCCAGCCTATTTTGGTGGGCACGACCTCGATTGAAAAATCCGAAATGCTATCTGCGCTGCTGACACAAGCTGGCGTGAAGCATAACGTTCTCAACGCCCGCCAGCACGAACAAGAAGCCCAGATCGTGGCCGATGCGGGCAAGCTGGGGGCGGTGACCATTGCCACCAACATGGCAGGCCGCGGCACCGATATTAAGCTGGGTGGCAACGTGGAATTCAAGGTGATGCAAGCCATCGCCGCCAACCCCGAGGCCGACCCAGAAGCGATTCGTGCGCAGATCGAGGCCGCGCATGCCCAAGATGAAGAGGCCGTAAAAGCCGCGGGTGGCCTGTTTGTGCTGGCCACCGAGCGCCACGAAAGCCGGCGCATTGACAACCAGCTGCGTGGCCGATCTGGCCGGCAGGGCGACCCGGGGCGTTCGGCGTTTTTCTTGTCTTTGGAAGATGACTTGATGCGCATTTTCGGCAGTGAACGCTTGGAAAAGGTGCTGTCGACCTTGGGCATGAAAGAGGGCGAGGCCATTGTGCACCCATGGGTGAACAAATCGCTAGAGCGCGCGCAGGCCAAGGTAGAGGGCCGCAACTTTGACATTCGTAAGCAGCTGCTGAAATTCGACGATGTGATGAACGACCAGCGCAAGGTGATTTTTGCGCAGCGGTTGGAAATTATGGAAAGCCACGATCTGTCGGAAATTATCGCAGACATGCGGGCCGAGGTTATCCATGATATGGTTGAAACCCATATGCCCCCGAAAACCTATGCCGACCAATGGGATACCGAGGGGCTGTTGGCCGCGTGCCGCGAGCAACTGAACATCGATTTGCCGATCGTCGATTGGGCCGCCGAAGAAGGCGTGGATAACGACGCCATTATCGAACGTATCGAAGCCGCCACCGAGGCGCAGATGCAAGAAAAGGCGCAGGCCTTTGGGCCGGAAAACATGCGCCAGATCGAAAAGCAGGTGCTTTTGCAGATCATCGATGGCAAATGGCGCGAACATTTGTTGCGCCTTGAACATCTGCGCTCGGTCGTTGGGTTCCGCGGTTATGCCCAGCGCGACCCGCTGAATGAATATAAAAACGAGGCCTTCCAGCTGTTTGAAACCATGCTGGATAGTTTGCGCCAAGATGTCAGCCAGAAACTGGCCCAGATCCGCCCGCTAAGCGAAGACGAGCAGCGCGAAATGATTGCCCAAATGGTGGCGCAGCAGCAGGCCCAGCAGCAGTTGGATCAGCTGGCCCAGCAATCCGAGGCAAAAACCGCCGCCGCGCTGGAAAACGGTTTTGACGAAACAGACCCCAGCACATGGGGTAACCCGGGCCGAAACGAACCGTGCCCCTGCGGTTCTGGCCAAAAATTCAAACATTGCCACGGCAAGTTCTAAACACGGGCCTTTGCCTGACGCATAAATCAGGCTTGGGTTGAATTCTGCTGTTGAAATCCCGCCCTAGGGGCGGGATATTGCAACAGCAATACCGCAACCTGGGGCCTGTGTATGTTTGTTATTCGTGCGGTGTGCGCCACTGCACTATGGGTTGTTGTGCTGTCTACGCGGCTGTTTGCGCAAGATGTCACGCTTATTTCACCCGACCGCAGCGTAGAGATCAGCGGCACGCTGCTGGGCTTTGATGGCGATTATTACCGCGTAGATACGGTTTATGGCGAATTAACCGTCGATGGCTCGGGCGTGCTGTGCGAGGGGCCTGGCTGCCCAAACCTGTTGGATTTTGTGGCCGATCTGCGCCTGTCGGGTGCGGCCAGTATGGGCACGGTTTTAATGCCGGCGTTGCTGGAATCCTTTGCCGCCAAGGCCAATCTGCGTGCGCAGCGGGTCAGTGAAAACATGGCGTTGGTGCAATATGAATTGCGCAACCGTGGCGATGGCCGGCTGGTGGCGCGGTTTCATTTTCGTAACACCACCACCGACGAGGGGTTTGCCGATTTGCTGGCAAATGAGGCCGATATCGTGATGGCTTTGCGCGAAATCCGCCCGCCCGAGGCCACGCGCGCCGAAGAGGCGGGTTTGGGGGATCTTCGCCTGCCGGGCCGCACCCGGGTTTTGGCGCTGGATGCCTTGGTGCCGATTGTGGCGCCCGATAATCCGCTGGCGGCGATCAGCACCACCGATCTGGCAGGCGTGTTCACAGGCAAGCTGACCAATTGGGCGCAGTTGGGGGGGCCCGATGCCGAAATCACGGCCTATCTGCGCGATGCGCGGTCGGGGCTTGGGCAAGCAACAACCGATTTGTTGATGGCCCCCATTGGCGCTAGCATCGGGGCTGGCGTTCAGCGCCGCGACAGCGATAGCGCGCTAGAGCAAGCGGTGGTGAATGACCCTTTTGGTATTGGCTTGGTGGCGCAATCGGCCCTGCGACAGGCCAAGCCATTGGCCCTGATGGGGGCGTGCGGGTTTCAATTAAGCGCCGCGCGCCGCAGCGTGAAAACCGAAGATTACCCGCTGACCACGCCTATGTTTTTATACGTGCCCGCCCGCCGCCTGCCAAAGGTTGCCCGCGATTTTTTGACCTATCTGCGCTGTGCCCCGGCGCAATTGGTGATCCGGCGGGCTGGTTTCGTTGACCAAACACCCGAAGAGATACCGATCAACGCCCAAGGTCAGCGGCTGGCCAATGCCATTGTGCAAGCGGGCCCCAAGGTGGATTTGGGTGAATTGCAGCGCATGTTGGCGGTGTTGGGGCCACTGCAGCGGCTGACCACCACCTTTCGGTTCGGGGCAGGGTCGGCGCGGCTGGATGCCCAAAGCAGCTCGAATGTGCAGCAATTGGCGCAGGCATTAGAAGGCGGGTTTTACGATGCCCGGCGGCTGGTGTTCGTGGGGTTTTCCGATGGCGATGGCCCGGCGCGCACCAACCGCGAAATTGCCCTGCAGCGCGCCGAGGCCGTGCGCAGTGCGGTTTTGGAAGCGGCGGAAACCGCCAATCTGGACCGGATCGAGATGCAGGTTGATGCCTTTGGCGAGGCATTGCCCATGGCCTGCGACGACAGCGCATGGGGCCGGCAGGTGAACCGCCGGGTCGAGGTATGGGTGCGGTGAGGGGGCTACAATAACCCCTCGGCACGAAAGCTGATTTCGCGCGATTTGCCGATGATCAGATGGTCGTGCAGCGCGATTCCCAATACCTGCGCGGCTTGGTCGATCTGATGGGTCATTGCAATATCGCTATCCGATGGCGTGGGGTCGCCCGAGGGGTGATTATGCACCAAAATCAGCGCGCTGGCGTTTAATTCCAGCGCCCGCTTCATCACCTCGCGCGGGTAGACCGGCACGTGGTCAACGGTGCCGTTGGCCTGCGCCTCATCGGCGATCAGGGTGTTTTGCGATCTAAAAACAGCAGGCGAAACTGTTCGGTTTCGCGATGCGCCATGGTGGTTTGGCAATAGGCCAACAGATCGGCCCAGCCCGCCAGAACAGGCCGTTGCAGCACCCGCGCGCGCGCCAAACGGTGCGCCGCAGCTTCGACCAGCTTTAATTCGCACACCACGCTGGGGCCCACGCCTGCCACCTGTTGCAACCGCAGGGCCGGGGCCGAGATGACGGTGTTAAAATCGCCAAATCGCTGCAAAAGGGCATGCGCCAAGGGCTTTACGTCTTGGCGGGGAATGGCGCGGAACAAAACCAGCTCTAGCATTTCGTAATCGGGCAGGGCATCTGGCCCGCCATCCAAAAAGCGGCGGCGCAGCCTTTGGCGGTGATCGCTGATATACGAGGGCAGTTTTTCACCCGGCTGCAGCGGTTGGGAAATGCCGCTGCCGCCCAAGGTTTCAAACAAAGGCAACGCCATTTCTGAAAAGGAAGATGTGCTTTTTGTACCCATGCCAGCCACTGTGCCGCGCTTGGGTTAGCAAAGGTTTAACGGGAAAAAAGCGCGGGGCGCAGCCAGCTCCGCCCCGCGCCCCAAATTAGCCCTTCATCGAATCCCAAAACCCTTTGACCGACGAGAAAAAGCTTTTGCCTTCGGGGTTGTTGTCTTCGGACAGCTTTTCGAATTCTTGCAAAAGTTCTTTTTGCCGGCTGGTCAGGTTTACCGGTGTTTCCACCGCCATTTCGATGAACATATCGCCGTGCCCACCGCCGCGCAGGGCTGGCATACCCTTGGCACGCAAGCGCATTTGCCGCCCCGATTGGCTGCCTGCAGGAATTTTTACCCGGCTTCTGCCACCATCGATTGTGGGCACCTCGATATCGCCACCCAATGCGGCGGTGATCATCGATACCGGCACACGGCAGAACAGGTTTGTGCCCTCGCGCTGGAAGATGTCGTGGTCGCGCACCTCGATGAAGATGTACAAATCACCCGTGGGCCCGCCGCGCATGCCTGCCTCGCCCTCGCCCGATAGGCGGATGCGGGTGCCAGTTTCCACGCCGGCGGGAATGTTCACGCTGAGCGCGCGCTCTTTTTCCACCCGGCCCTTGCCACCGCATGATTTACAAGGGTTCTTGATGATCTGCCCAATGCCCGAACACGTTGGGCAGGTGCGTTCGATGGTGAAAAACCCTTGTTGCGCGCGCACCTTGCCCATGCCCGAACAGGTGGGGCAGGTGGTGGGTTCGGCGCCACCCTCGGCGCCCGAGCCACTGCACGCGCCACAGGCCACCGCTGTGGGCACAGTGATGGTTTTTTGCATGCCAGCATAGGCTTCTTCCAACGTGACGCGCAGATTATAGCGCAAATCGGCGCCCCGCGCGGCGCGTTGGCGCCCCCCTTGGCCGCGGCCACCGCCGCCCATGAAATCGCCAAAAAGGTCGTCGAAGACATCGGAAAAGGCGCTGGCAAAATCGCCCTGACCGTGAAAGCCGCCGCCCCGTTGGCCGCCGCCCATGCCCCCCTCGAAAGCGGCATGGCCATAGCGGTCGTATGCGGCTTTTTTGTCGGGGTCTTTTAGGCAGTCATAGGCTTCGTTGGCCTCTTTGAACTGCGCTTCGGCGTTTGGGTTATCGGCGTTGCGATCTGGGTGCAGTTCTTTTGCTTTGGTGCGGAAGGCTTTTTTGATCTCGTCGGCGCTGGCGCCCTTAGAGATGCCCAAAACCTCGTAATAATCACGTTTTGACATTCGGGTTCCCCCTTGTCGGAACGTAAAGGGCCGGCCCGGCTTCCGGACCGGCCCCGAACGGTTCCGCTATGGGCGCTTATTTGCGCTTGTCGTTGTCCAGATCCTCGAAATCAGCATCGACGATGTTATCGTCGTCATGGTCTGAATGGTTGGACCCTGCCATCGACGGCTCGTCATCGCCTTCGTCAGCCTGCGCCTTGTAGATGGCCTCGCCCAGTTTCATGGCGGCTTCTGTCACGTTCTGGATGCCTGCGCGCAGCTTGTCGGCAGAGACTTTGTCGTTCTCCAGATCGTCTTTCAGCGCAGCAATGGCCAGTTCGATCGCCTCAACAGTGGTTGGGTCGACTTTGTCGCCATGCTCTTCGACCGATTTCTCGGTCGAGTGGATCAGGCTTTCTGCTTGGTTGCGGGCCTCGACCAGCGCGCGGCGTTCTTTGTCGGCCTCGGCATTGTCTTCGGCGTCTTTGATCATCTTTTCGATGTCATCATCCGACAAGCCACCCGATGCCTGAATGGTGATCTTTTGTTCCTTGCCGGTGCCTTTGTCTTTGGCGCCGACCGAAACGATGCCGTTTGCGTCGATATCAAACGTCACCTCGATCTGCGGCATACCGCGCGGTGCGGGCGGTATATCTTCTAGGTTGAACTGGCCCAGCATTTTGTTGTCGCTGGCCATCTCACGTTCGCCCTGGAACACGCGGATTGTCACGGCCGATTGGTTGTCTTCGGCGGTCGAGAAAACCTGGCTTTTCTTGGTTGGGATCGTGGTGTTCCGGTCGATCAGGCGGGTAAAGACACCGCCCAGCGTTTCAATGCCCAGCGAAAGCGGGGTCACATCCAGCAGCACCACGTCTTTGACATCGCCCTGCAGCACGCCGGCCTGAATGGCCGCGCCCATGGCAACCACTTCGTCGGGGTTTACGCCTTTGTGGGGCTCTTTGCCGAAGAACTTGGTGACTTCTTCAAACACCTTAGGCATGCGGGTCATACCGCCCACCAGCACCACCTCGTCGATATCCGACGCGCTAAGGCCTGCATCTTTCAGCGCGGCTTTGCACGGATCAAGCGAGCGCTTGATCAGGTCGGATACCAAGCTTTCCAGTTTGGCGCGGGTTAGCTTGATCACCATGTGCAGGGGCGTGCCGCTGTTGGGATCCATGGCGATAAAGGGTTGGTTGATTTCGGTCTGGCTGGACGAAGACAGTTCGATCTTGGCTTTTTCTGCGGCCTCTTTCAGGCGCTGCAGGGCCATCTTGTCTTTGGTCAGGTCAACGGCATGCTCTTTTTTGAACTCGTCAGCCAGATAGTTGACGATGCGCATGTCGAAATCTTCACCACCCAAGAAGGTGTCGCCATTGGTGGATTTCACCTCGAACAGGCCATCGTCGATTTCCAGAATGGTCACGTCGAATGTGCCGCCGCCCAGGTCGTATACGGCGATGGTTTGGGTGTTTTCTTTGTCCAGACCATAGGCCAACGCGGCAGCGGTGGGTTCGTTGATGATGCGCAGCACTTCCAGACCGGCGATTTTACCGGCGTCTTTGGTGGCTTGGCGCTGAGCGTCGTTGAAATAGGCGGGTACGGTGATAACGGCTTGCGTTACCTCTTCGCCCAAATAGCTTTCGGCGGTTTCTTTCATCTTGCCCAGAATGAAAGCGGAAATCTGGCTTGGGCTGTATTTCTCGCCCTTCACTTCGACCCATGCATCGCCATTGCCGCCATCGATGACGGAATAGGGCAGGTTTTTCTTGTCTTTGGCCAGATGTTCATCATCCGAACGGCGGCCAATCAGGCGTTTTACGCCAAACACGGTGTTGGCGGCATTGGTCACGGCCTGGCGCTTGGCGGCCTGGCCGACAAGGCGCTCGTTATCTGCGAAACCCACGATCGAGGGGGTTGTGCGCGTGCCTTCCGAGTTTTCAATAACTTTGGGCTGCGAACCATCCATGATGGCAACGCAAGAGTTGGTGGTACCAAGGTCAATACCGATGACTTTAGCCATTTTTCGATCCCTTTCTATTCAAGGCGATGACACGAGGCGATAGACCCGTTATGGCATCCGCGCCCCGATCCGGTGCAGCTGCCGGTGCCCGGCAACATGCTTCTGGGCGTATATAAGGAGCGGGAAATGGGGCTGCAAGCGCCAGCACCGGCAAGAAGGTGCGATTGTGCACAGATTTCTTGCAAAACTGGCGTAAAATTTTGCCCAGACCTGCGGAATTGTTAAAATTGCGTATGTTTACCGCCTGTAAATACCTTTTGCACCATTCTGCCCTTGGGTGAGTAAAAAGGTGGTGGAGATGAGTGCGCAGTCAAATGCGTCTGTAACCATTATCAAACGTAAGAAAGTCATCGCAGATGCGGGCCATCATGGTGGCGCGTGGAAAGTGGCATATGCCGATTTCGTAACCGCGATGATGGCGTTCTTTCTTTTGATGTGGCTGCTTAACGCAACAACCGAAAAACAACGTAAAGGCATTGCCGAATATTTCAGCCCCACGGTGCCCATCGCGCGCATTTCTGGCGGCGGCGAGGGCTCGCTTGGGGGGGATAGCGTGTTTTCGGAAAATACGTTGCCGAAAATGGGCACTGGGGCCAGTTCGGTTTATCCAACCGAATCGCGCATGGCGCGGGGTGGGCAGGCGGCCGATGAGGCCGAAATGACCCAGCTGATGCAGGCGCTGACCGGCGGCGGCGGGGGCAGCCTGATTACGCAGCGCCTGCTGGCCCATATCGCGGCGCGCATCACCCCCGAAGGGCTGCGTATTGATATTCACGACCTGCCAGATGCCCCCCTGTTCGAGGGCGAAACCGCAGCGCCCACACCCCTGTTGGTGGAACTGGCGCAGGTGATGGTGCAGGTGTTCAGCTTGGTTCAAAACCACTTTGGGATCGAGGGGCACGTGGCCCGCCAACCCATTGTGCCCCTTGATAATACCGTTTGGCAACTATCGCGAAACCGGGCCGACCAGCTGCACAAATTGATGGCCGATGCACAATTAGACCCGGCGCGCATAGACCATGTGTCAGGCCATGGCGATACCCGCCCCAATGGGCCAAACCCCATGGACCTGCGCAATAACCGCCTGTCTGTGCTGCTGTTGAGGATGGATAATTGATCGTATTTTAGATTTTAGCCTTGGGTTAAGCCACAGCGCCTATTGCTGCATGCAAGAAAACGCGATGCAGCAGAAAGGTGTATCTACATGACGATTTCCTCTAGCTTGAATGCCGGCTTTGCGGCGCTGTCAGCCAATGCCAGCCTCTTGGCCTCGATCTCTGACAATATCGCCAATTCATCGACATTTGGCTATCGGCGGGTTGAAACCGACTTCCATTCCTTGGTCTTATCCAGCGCCGGCAGGTCCTATTCGGCGGGCGGTGTGCGCACCACGAACCAACGCCTGATCGACCAAAGCGGTTCGCTTGTCACCACCTCGAACCCGACCGACCTTAGCGTGCGTGGGCGCGGTTTCATCCCCGTGGCCCGCTCGTCCGAGGTGGGGGTGGGCAATGGTGAAAGCACCATGTTTTTAACCACCACGGGCTCGTTCCGGACAGATTCTGAGGGGTATTTGCGCACCGAATCTGGGCTGGTGCTGCTGGGCTGGCCCGCGCTGGCCGA
>Ga0181589_10000884_pt1 | contig 22510 bp, 15 predicted proteins | sample 071ome_25_FD_132444 | JGI IMG/M metagenome (GOLD analysis project Ga0181589, IMG submission 132444) | Coastal salt marsh microbial communities from the Groves Creek Marsh, Skidaway Island, Georgia - 071410BT metaG (megahit assembly) | ecosystem: Environmental > Aquatic > Marine > Intertidal...
GACGCTGCAACTCGAGGACCTTCGAATTGAGATCTCGCTCGGTTGGATTGATGCTGACCACAAAGCGGCGTTGGGTGTTTTCCCGTTGAATGACATTTGGCCCCTTCGCCGGACGCACATCCGCCACCAGGTGCAGGGGAATCCGCAAGTCACTTTCCGTATCGATATACATGTTTCGCAATCGATCGGGGGATTCCCTCCAAAGCTGAGGCAAACGCACCAGCAGGTCCACCGTGCGGGCACCTTCAAAAAGTTGCTCCACACGCTCACCTCCGATCAGGACCGAAAGCTGTTCATTCAATGATCCGGGGGTGACCCCATAAGCCTGGGCACGATCACGATCGATCTCGATGCGCAACTGAGGAATGGGGGCCTGTTGCTCAATCCGGGCATCCTGAAAACCGGGGATGTCCTTGGCTATCTCCTGAATGGATGAACCGATGCGCCGGATCTCATCCAGATCCGGACCAAACACCTTGATGGCGACCTTGGCCGAAACGCCACTCAACATATGCCCGACACGATCCGCCAGAGGACCGCTCAAAGCGCTGAATGTCCCGGGAATACTGCGCATGGTCAGTCGAATATCCTCCAGCACTTCGGCGCGTGATCGTTCACTGGTTTCGAAGTCGATATCAAACTCCACCGTTGAAACAGGCACCACATGATCACCACGCTCGGCGCGTCCATGACGGCGTCCCACCTTCCTGACTTCGGGAATCTCCAACAGAAGTCGGTCGGCAATATCCGCAATTTGGGCAGTCTGTTGCAAGGATGTCCCCGGTGCCGTCGTCAGCGCAACCAAAGCCGTTTCCTCTTCGAACGCCGGCAGAAAATCCTTTCCCATCATCGGATACAAAGTCAGCGCACTCGCCAAAAGAGCACAGGCCAGACTCAGCACGGCAAAAGGACGATCCAAAGCCAATCTGAGCCAGGTGGCACGCAAAAGCCATTTCAGCAAGCGAACGACCACACCATCCTTGTGTTCCTTATTTTCTTTGGGGTGCAGCAACAACGAACACAACACCGGAATCACGGTGAGCGAAATGAAAAACGAAGCCGCCATACTGACCATCGTCGCCATGGCAATGGGAGCGAACAATCGCCCTTCCACGCCCGACAAGCCAAGCAATGGCAGGAACACAAGAATGATAAAAATGGTGGCATAGAAGATGGAGTTTCGCACCTCAGCTGAGGCGGATGCGATGACCCTGGTTCTTGGCTGTGGTTTTGAACTTGTGGCATTCTCCTTGAGTCTTCGAAAAACGTTTTCCACATCTACGATCGCGTCATCGACCACCATCCCAATCGCAACCGCAAGCCCCCCCAGTGTCATCGAATTGACACTTAACTCCCACCAGTAAAACACCAGCAAGGTCGTCGCAAAGGACAAGGGAATGGCCATCAGTGTGATGGCTGTTGTCCTGACGTTCAGCAGGAACAAAAACAACACGATGGACACCATGATCGCTCCATCACGAATGGCTTCCTGCAAATTGCCGACTGCGTGTTCGATAAAATCAGACTGGCGGAACAACGGCTCCAACCGCACACCATCCGGCATGGATTCCTGAAGTTCAACCAGCGCACGTTCGACGTTTTCCGTCAGGGTGATCGTGTCAAATCCCGGTGCTTTGGTCACACTAAGGATCACACCGTATATACCATTCACGGCGGCATCACCTCGCATGGGCTCGATATCCCAAACCACATTGGCGACATCGTGAATGATCACTGGACGGTCATTGATTTGCTTGATGATGGTGGCGCCGATGGCCTCCAGATCCGTTGTCATGGCCAGATGCCGCACCATGATTTCCTGTGCGGCCCCGGTCAGGAATCCTCCGGTGGTGTTCCCCGCTGCTTCATGGGCGGCATGGAGTAGTTCATCAAAACTCACTTCCATGGCCCGCATGCGGTCGGGATCCGGTTGAATATGGATCTGTTTGACACCTCCCCCCATGGCGAGCACTTCGGCAATCCCGGGAATGCTTTGCAGCCGCCTTCGGACGGTCCAGTCCGCCAATGTTCTCAGATCACGGGGATCAACATTTCCATCCGGATGATGCATCCCCACCAGCATAATTTCACCCATCAAGGAAGCCACGGGTGTCATGTAGGGGAACACCCCTTCGGGCATATTGGGGATGGCGGATTGCAGGCGTTCCTGGACATATTGGCGTGCGGTGGTGATATCCGTCCCCCAGTCAAATTCAACATAGATAAGGGAAAGCGAGACATCCGAAGTGGTGCGCAAACGGGTCACGCCGGATACTCCCATCAGGGCGCTTTCCAGAGGAATGGTGATGCGTGTCTCAACTTCCTCCGGGGCCAGACCGGGGGCTTCGGTCAGGATGGTGACGGTGGGTTTGGTCAGATCCGGAAGCACCTCAACCGGCAACCTACGACCCAATTGAACTCCCACAGCCAACAGAATGACTGCCGCAGTGAGGATCACCACGCGATGCCTGAGGGAAAACTGGATGAGTGAATTGAGCATGAGTCACAAGTGCGGTTAAGCGGTTTCCCCGCCCCTATTTTTACCCCGTAATAAAAGGAGAATCCACTGTCCTACACAAAGAACCCCCAAAAACCAGGTCAACGGCCCTGCATTCCCTCCCCCTTCAGCAGAGTTGCTGGCAGCGGCATTGGCGGCCTTCTGTTCCGCAGTCATTTCCGAACCGTCCTCGTTATGCTCATGACCATGCGCTGCGTCCAAGGCCTCTTTCAAACTGATGCCACCGCTCCCGGCGAAAGCGAGTGGATAAGCGCCCTTGGTCACCACCTGGTCTCCGGGAAACAATCCGTTGAGAATCTCAACATGTGTTGTGTTGCGCGCACCGGTTCGTACCGGCGCTTTGAGAAAGGCATTGGGCAAATCAAAGTCCCTTACAAAAACAAACGGTTGAAAATGATCTCCCTGCAACGCTTCAACCGGCACCGACATCACCTGTTTGCGTGTATCGATGTGCAAGGTGAACTCCGTTCGCATTTCCGGTCTGATTTTGCCGGAAGGATCGGAGATCAAAAAATAAGCATCCAGTGTGGCATTCGAGGCATCTGCCATGGTGCCAAACCGTTCCCAGGTTCCGGTGAACAAGGTGTCCGGATAGGCGGCCACCCTGATTTCCGCACGCGTATCAGGCTTGATCAAGGAAACCTTGTCTTCGGGAACTTTGGCAACGGCATACATTTCCTTGAGATTGATCACTTCCAGGATGGGTTTCTCCGGGACCACCGGTTCTCCGAGATGCATAAAACTCTTGACCACCAGGCCATCGATGGGGGCATAGAAAGTCTGGGAGGGAGGTGGATTACCCGGTTGAAGACTTTCCACCACAACCATCCGATACCCTTTCTTCACGTAATCCCCTTCGTGCGCCATGATGTCCACAAGTCTTCCCGGGATGCGTGACGTCACATAGGCATGTCCGCCGGGTTTGGAATGTAAACGCCCCAGGGCAAACAATGTTTCATCAAAGTCCCGACGCGTCACCACTTCCGTTTCGATCCCAAGATTACGAACGCCCAATTCATCCAGAATGACAAGGTCGCTCTCCCTGTCGCTCAAGCAATTGATGTGACTTGCCAGGATACAAACGGCACTCAACCAAAAACTGTGATAGCGGATTAATTTCAATCTAATATTCATGAGGGTCGGTATATTCACCTGTCGCGGACAGGTATTTGACACGGTTGGCATGGAACGATTCCAATGCATCCACTTCTGCCAATCGCAATTCGAGCAGTCGCTCCCTCGCTTTCAGCAGAGATTCAAAAGGAGTCAGGCCCTGACGATGTGATGCTTCCAAATCTTTCAGATACACATTTCGTCGAGGCAACAATTGTTTGTTGATTTGTTGATAAACGGCCAGTTGTTCAATCATGGCTGTGTAAGCGGCATCCACCTGATTCAGGATGGCAATCTTCTGTGCCTTCAAAGAAGATTCCAATCGGCTTAATTCCGACATGACCTCCCCTATCCGGCCTTCATTGCGATTCCAAAACGGAAGCGGCACGGAAAGCTGCAGGCCATACTGACGTTCCGCTTCGATGCCGATGGGGGCATCCTCTTCACGATTCCATTGGTGCACGAGTCCCAGTCGGAAATCCTCCACCCGATTGGCACGCTCCAATTTCAAAGTTTCCTGCATCGTGTCAATCTGCCGATGGATCCATTGTATTTCGGGTCGTTTTTCAAACTGCATTTCTCCAGCAACGGGCAGCTTAGCCGTGGACAAAGCGCCTTCCATCTGCAACACCGCATCAGGCTCCAAGCCCAGCAAAGTCCGGAGTTCACTTTTTATCAATTTGGTTCTGGTTTGAAGTGGACGCAGTTCAAGTTTGAGTTCATCCACCAACAGAGCGGCGTGCATGGCGTCCAGCGGGGAAACTTCGGCCCGTTCGGATTGTATTTTCAGAAACATGGCCAATTCCTCAGCCAAGCGGATTTGATCTTTCAACACGTCTTGACGATGCTGGATCCCCAGCAGAAGCACGCCAAATTCGAGTGCCGACTCAATCCGTCGACGGGCAACCGTTGCCACCTCGGCCTGTGCTTCCTGAATCTGGTGTCGAGCCACATTTTTTTCCAACCGCAATCGGGCTGTTACCGGAAAGGACTGTTGAATGCCAAAACCAACAGAACGTTCCGATGTCTGGATATTGTCCTGAAAGGTGGTCTGTATGCTTGGATTGCTCAGTCGTCCTGACTGCATCAGGCGGTTTCGGGCCGATTCAATGGTCCAGCGGGCGGTTTGTAAGTCCGGATTCCGCTCGATCATTTCCTGCGGAATGGATTCAAGCGTCAATGCAACGGAATCAGGACTCAAGGACGCCTCCAAAGACGCCGCCCCCAATAGGCAGCCATGCGAAAACACAAGCACAGCACCACAGAGAAATCCCTTAAGTGATAAGGTTGTCATGTTGATCATTTACCGGCGCAGGATGGCGCCCATGTTCATCGGAATCATCTCCGATATGTTGAAACAAAATTTTAAAGACAGAGAACCGGCGTTCACCGTTCACAAAACGCGAAACGCCCGAGTAGAAGATGGAGCCTTTTGCAAGGGCCCTACGAAGGGGAGCAATCAATCAAATCAAGAATCGCTGAAGCAAGACGAGCGTTTCCCTGCCAGATGGTTTGGGCACACCCGAGAGCAAAGGTAGAACACCAGAAGTGCGCCTGCAGAGGTCAAAAACTGAGACGGTTGTCCTGGAAGCATTACGGTCCAGCGATTTGTCCAGCAATGGTGTCTGGATTTCATAAAAAACCACCTCGCGGTCGGCATCTCCCTGATGAGAACAACAGTGGTGGTGATGGTGTGAATCACAAAGGTGAGGCGCGGAAATCTCATGATGAGAATCCTGATGCTCATCATGCGACATGCCAAGGCACCAAGTGCTACACAAACACCCGGGAAAGGTGAGCAGCACCATCAGAAGCCATGTCAACGAACCTTGCACGCCGAGCAACATAGGGTAGAAGATGGTTGGGATCAACTTTTTATCGCCTAAAGCTGAGCCACTGGGCGCAGTTTAGTTTTTCCAACATGGAGGGATCGGTTCCACCCGGTTCCCAAATTTCCTCCTCAAGCCACCCCTGACCAAATGACGTGGAACGCGGGAAGCCAATGGTGTTCGAGATGCTGCAGCGTTTCCATTGCAGCCTGATAACGATTCGAATGTTTTGAGGTTTGAAGTGGGCGCAAGGCGGCGCTTACCCCTCCGAATTTGGGTTTCTGTTTTTGGCCTGCGCTATTGGTTGCCGCTTTCTACTACCAGTCACTTAGCTTTTTGGCCAGAGAACGAATCGCGTCCATGCATTGATCCATCTCTTCAGCGGATCCGATGGTGATGCGCAGTCGATCCTTGAACGCGCTACTGCTGAACCATCGGACCAGGATCTTCTTTTTTCGGAGGCCTTCATACCATTTGGCGGCCTCGGCTCCGGGCGGTTTGACGAAGAGGAAATTGGTTTGGCTGGGGAGTACATCGAACCCGAGCTGTTCCAGTTCGGAACCCACTTCAGTTCGGAGGCGAATGATTTTCTTAAAGTTGGCCCGGTAATAGGAACGATGTTTCAGCGTTTCCAGTGCCGCCACCTGGCCGATCCCGTTTACATTGTAACTATCCCGGATGCTGTCTAGAGCACGAATCAAATGAGGATGCCCGACAAAGTATCCCATACGTTGAAAGCAGAGAGAATAAGCTTTGGAGAATGTGCGTGAAATCAGCACATTGGGAAATTCCGCCGCAAGGGACATGGCATTTTCTTCTGCGAAATCCACATAAGCTTCATCCAGAATCACAATCCCATCCTGCGCCCGACAAAGAGCGCGAAGTTCTTTATTGGAATAGCCTCGCCCCGTGGGTGCATTGGGCGTGGTCACATAGGTCAAGGCAGCCTTGAAATGCCATTTGCCTTCCGACTTTAATTTGGCCACGGAGGGCATTCCGAAATCAGGTTTCAAAGGCACTTCATTGCGAATCGCGCCATGGATATCGGAAAGCACCGGATAAAGCGAATAACTGGGCACCCAATACTGAACGACCGAGCGACCGGAAGCATCCTTGCGCTTGGAGGCTGGTTCGACAAAGGCCCGGGTGGCCAAGGCCAATAATTCATCCGACCCGTTTCCCACAATGACCCGATCCCGATCCACACCGTGCAAATCCGCCAGTTTATCTCTCAGCTGCTGGGCGGTAGGATTAGGGTATAGGCGAAATCGTCCATCCACGGCATCACGCACGGATTTGAGCACCTTGGGCGATGGTGGATATGGGTTCTCATTGGTGTTCAACTTCACCAACCCCTTCACTTTGGGCTGTTCACCCGGGGTATACGGATGCAGGTCCCTGACAAGTGGGCGAATCCAATCAGACTTGGGATATTTTGACTTGGGCATAAAAAGTTCCTTGGATCATGAAGCTTCATCCGCACGAATGGAAGCCGACAGACCATGGGCATCCAGGCCTTCCATACCGGCAAATGCACTGACGGCGGGCAATGCTCGTGTAAGAGCCGCCTGATCGTATTCCACCACGCTGGTGCGACGTTGAAACTGGTCCACGGTCAAGCCCGGGAAAGAAGCCCCCGCCCCGCCGGTTGGCAACACGTGACTTGGGCCCGCCACATAGTCTCCGAGCACCGTGGGAGAGTGATTCCCCAAAAAGATGGCTCCGGCAGTGACGACGCCTTTGGACACATTCCGGGCATTCTCCGTCATGATCTCGCAATGTTCTGGCGCGAATTGGTTGGTCAGGTCGACCGCTTCATCCAAGTTTTTCACCTGAATGATCCAGCCGTTTTTCTCCAGAACACTTCGAATGAAATCAGCCCGGCTGAGTTGTTTGAGCTGTTTGTCCACTTGCTTAATAACATCCTTTGCCAGCTTGGCGCTGGTGGTCAATACGCACACACGCTCTTTCCCTGATCCATGCTCCGCCTGAGCCAACATGTCGGCGGCAACGAAAGAGGCCTTGGCCGTTTTATCGGCGATGATCAACACTTCACTGGGACCGGGCAATAGATCGATGGAAACGTGCCCCACGGCCAGACGTTTGGCCGCGACGACGTATGCGTTGCCGGGTCCAAAAATTTTGTCAACCTTGGGAACCGTGCGTGTTCCGAATGCCATCGCAGCCACCGCTTGAGCACCGCCCAGTTTAAAAATCTGTGTCGCTCCGGCGTATTTCAAGGCGTAGAGCAGATCCGGATTGACCTCGCCTTCTTTGTTGCAGGGGGTGCAAACGACAATGTCCTTGCATCCCGCCACCTTGGCCAATCCAACGGTCATCAACACAGTGGAAGCCAAAGGAGCAGTCCCTCCGGGCACATAGAGCCCCACCCGACGGAAGGGATCATATTTTTCCCCCACTTTTGCTCTGTGTGAATTGCGACCATTCCATGCCGTGCGTTTGGATTGCTTGCCAAACGATTGGATATTGGCGAAAGCTTCTTTGATCGCGGCGCGTGCTGTTTTGCTGACTTTTTTTGCCGCCTCATTCAGTTCGTCCTGAGTCACGGCCAGTTTCCTGGCGGTCAGCTTCGCGCCATCGAATTGTTCGGAGAACTTCAATAAAGCCTTGTCTCCCTGCCGGGCCACTTCGTCCATGATGGAACGCACCCGTTCATCCACCACCGGATCAAACAGGCTGGATGTTGACATGACCTTTTTCCATTTGCTGCCAAACCTGGCATCTGAAGAAACTGCGACATTCATAAGAAGATACTGATACGACCAAGACACACCTCTTGGCAAACGACAAATCAAGAAACATGATGCTTGGGGAAGGTTTTAGATGGAAACATTCCATCACCCGCAGGATCCATCCCATCAAAAACTCCCCACCCGCTGAAGGCTCAATGCTTCAATAATCCAAGCTTTGAGGGAATTTTCCCGGACTGAATGGAAGCCCAAGTGGGAGACATCTCACGCAAGCGCTCAACGCAACTCACCAGAATATCCAGCGCCTGCAGGATTTCGGGTTCCCGGGTCAGGGCATGCCATGATAACAGGAGACTGGACGTGAAACATTCCCTGGGTAAACCGATGGCCTCGCTGATACGGTCATTGGCAAGATGCCGACTGACACAAGAGACACCGGTATGACATTCGATCCCCCGCACGTTACACATCAAGATGAGCCCTTCTCCTTCGACCCCTTCGATCACCAGATTCAGTTGATTGCAGATGCGCCCCTTATCCGGGGCAACCCCAAGCAGACCGACGGAAGGAATACGTTCCTGTATCTGCTTCCAAAGCAAATCCTGAAAGTGAGTCGCCTGTTTAATCCTCTCGCCCGCTTCGCGCTTGAGCAGTTCACACGCCTTCCCCGCCCCGACGATGCCGGCCACATGTTCTGCTCCGGCACGCCAGCCGGATTCCTGATTCCCGCCATGGATCAGAGGTTCCAACACAACTCCCTTCCTGCGATAAAGTATCCCCATCCCCTTGGGGCCATGAAAGCGATGGGGAGAAAAGCTCATCAGGGCAGGTTTCAGCGATGAAACCTTCACATCCGACCAGCCACCCCAGGCAGTTCCATCCACGAAAAACGCCTTTCCGGCTTCCATCAGTGCCTCCCCGATACCGGCCAGTGATTGATTCACTCCAAGCTCAGGCACGCACAGGGGAGCGCTGGCAAGCAGCGTTTTTTCCTGAATGGTGGATAGAAACTTGGAGTCATCCAACTGTCCCATTGAGTCAACACCCGCCACATCCCGGTCAAAACCCAGAGATTCCAGAAAATTTAATGAAAGCTGTACGGAAGGATGATCCAGCACGGTCCCCAACAAATGATTACCAAATTGTTTCAGAGCCAATGCCGCCCCCTTGACGGCCAGATTATTGGCTTCGGTGCCGGAACTGGTGAAGATGATTTCCTCAGATGATTCCGCCCCAATGCATTCAGCAACCTGCTCACGGGCTCTTTCGATGGCTTTACGACAGGTTTTGGCTGAGAGGTATGCTGAAGCCGGAAGACTTTGGTGTTCCGTTAAAAAGGGCTGCATGGCATCCAATACTTCCGGATGCATCGGGGTCGTCGACTGGGCATCTAAGAATATACGGCTCATACAGATGGGATAGAATGCACCTCAATCAAGTTTCCAGGCACTCTTCCAGGCGTTCAAAGAGTGGCACTTGAGATTGTTTTACCAATTCACCTGCTTCTGCTCTGGGAAAGAATTCAATGCGATCCATTTCCGGCACTTCCATCCATTGCTGGGAACCGGGAGGCCACTCCACACTCACCAGCTGGCTTTCCGGCTCGGGCAAGGGATCCCATGGGCAGCAAACACCCCAGGCACGCACATGCTTCCCACCCTTTTGCACGATGCTTCCAAGATCGATAAACTCCGAATCAGCAGGCACTTTCAACCCTGTTTCCTCTTTAAACTCGCGCAATGCTGCCTCCAGATCCGATTCATGGGATTCCTTTCCACCTTTGGGAATCGTCCAGTGACCGGCATCTTTATGGGCATATTTCGGCCCGCCGGGATGTGAAATCAAGATTTCCAGGCCCTGATCACCAAACCGATACATCACCAATCCAAAACTGATCCTCTTCGCTGCCATATCCAGCCCCTGTCTTAACTGACAAAATCCAAAAAGACCAGCTTCGTGCTGATAGAACGATTTTCCATGTTTGACCTGTTGACGTGCTTTCCCTAGATTGTCATGCCTTTGATGAAGATGAAAGTATTGATCTGTGATCCAATTTCCCCCAAGGGAATCGAATTTTTCAAACAACAAACCGAACTGGAAGTCGTTGTCCTGGACGCACGTCCCAGCGAATCCGACCTGATCGCCATGGCGTCCGATGTCTGTGCCTATGTCGTGCGATCCGAAACCAAGATTACCTCCAAGGTCATTGAAAACTCTCCCAACCTGAAAGTGGTGGGACGAGCCGGAGTGGGTGTCGATAACGTGGATGTCGAGGCAGCGACCCAACGCGGCATCGTGGTCATGAACACTCCCGGGGGCAACACCATCTCAACCGCCGAACTGACCTTTGCGATGCTCATGTCCCTGGCTCGCAAAATCCCGCAGGCCCACATGTCCATGTCCAACAAGGAATGGAACCGCAAGGCGTTTCAGGGAAGCGAACTTTTCAACAAAACCCTGGCCATTCTTGGACTGGGGCGCATCGGCACCGAAGTGGCAAAACGAGCCCAGGCCTTCGGAATGAGCGTTTTGGCATACGATCCATACCTCTCCCCCTCCCGCGCCAAATCGATGCAGGTGGAAATCGCCACGCTGGATGAGATCTATGCAAAAGCTGACTTCATCACCGTCCACATGCCGAAAACCGATGAAACAAGCGGCATGATCAACAAGGATGCCTTTGCCAAAATGAAAAAAGGCATGCGCATCCTGAACTGTGCACGAGGTGGCATTGTTCAGGAAGACGACCTGCTTGAGGCCATTCAAAATGGCATTGTGGCCGGAGCGGCGCTTGACGTCTACGCGAAAGAACCCCTCGCCGAGGATCACCCGTTCCGCAACATACCGGAAATCATCACCACACCGCATCTGGGTGCGAGCACCAAGGAAGCACAACAAAATGTCGGCATCGAAATCGCGGAATCAATCAGTTCTTATTTGCTGACCGGAGCGATTCAAAATGCCGTCAACATGCCCAGTCTGGACGCCAAGACCTATGCCAAGGTCAAACCCTACCTCACATTGGGACAAAAACTTGGCCGACTGGTCTCCCAACTCGCCCCTCAACAGAACGATCGTCTGGTGATCACCATTGGCGGCAAAGCCACCGAAATTCCGAGTGACCCCATCGCACGATTTGTCCTGACCGGATTTCTTGCCAGCGCCGGCGGCGAAGATGTCAACCAGATTAACGCCAAATCCATGGCCGAATCACTCGGCATCCTGGTCGAGCTCGTCAAATCCTCCGAGGAAACGGATTTCAATGAATGGCTCCATGTTGCCGCTTACAGCGGAGAGGAAAAAACATCCGCAGGCGGCACCTTCTTCGGAGCGCAAATGAATCCACGAATCGTACGCCTCAACAGCCAGCCGGTGGAAATCGATCCGCGAGGTGTTTTGTGCCTGATCACCAACAAAGATCGTCCGGGCATTGTGGGCCACCTCGGTTCCATCCTGGCCAAACACGAGATCAACATCGCCAACATGAGTCTGCACCGCGATCGTGAAGGCGGTCATGCATTGACCGTGCTGTGTCTGGACAGCGTGCCTGAAAAAACGGTGCTGGAGGAAATCCGGGGAGATGCCGACATCAGCAGCATTCGCATTGTGAAATTGTCATGAACACCAAGTCATTCAAATCCTTGTTGGCAGGAGCGATTTTAACCGGATGCCTGGCTTCGACCGGCGCGAAGGGCCAGCCGGCTTCCGGAGCACAGATTGACCTCTCCAGCCTGTTCAAAGACAACGTCGTCGCCAAAGGAAAAGGATTTGAAATCAGCCAATCCGAACTGGACAAAGCGGTCATCACGACCAAGGCAAACCGGGTGTCACAGGGCAATCCCATCCCCCCCGCACTGAATGACGAGGTGGAAGCTCAAATTCTGGACAAACTGATCACGACCAAGATTCTCCTTTTGAAAGCGACCACAGAGCAACGGCGCAAAGGAGAGGCCAATGCGGCACAGTTCATCCAGGACATCATTCGGCAACATCCATCAGAGGAGGTTTTCAAACGGCAACTGCTCACAACCGGCATGGATCTGGACTATTTCACCGCCCAGATCAAGGAGCAAGCCATCGTCAAGGAAGTCATCGACACGGATTTGAAAGCCGGATATATCGTTCCCGATGAAAAAGCACGCTCCTTTTATCAGGAAAACAAGGAGCGGTTTGCGATTCCCGAACGTGCCAGACTGCAGAACATATTCATCCCCATCCTCAGCATCCCGGAAGGCACCCCCCTTCCGTTGGAAGAACAAACCAAACGCCTGACCAAGGCAAAAGAAGCTCAGAAGAAGGCGGCAAGTGGAGAAGACTTTGCGACCTTGGTCAAAACCTATTCACTGGACGCTTTGACCAAACAACAAAACGGGGAAGTCACGATTGCACGTGACACAAACGATCCCACCCTGGAAGGGACCATCTTCAAGATGAAAGCTGGACAAGTATCGGATGTCATCAAGACCCATACCGGATACCACATTGTCAAAATTCTGGAGATCACTCCCAGGGAATACCAGACATTCGAGGAGGTCTCCGAACCGATCAAGGCCCAACTGGAAGCCGAATACGTTCAAAAGCTGCTACCGGATTACCTGTCGAAATTGAAGAAGGAAGCCGAAGTGGAAATCACGCTGGATTGAGCATTCCAGTGATCGGCACAGCAGAAAATCCGCCCAGCCTTCCCCTTCATCATGCCCACCTTTTACGAATGCCAGCGTTGCACGGCATGCTGTCGTTGGCCTGGGCAGGTCAAACTGACCGAGACGGAGATAGCAAAGATCGCCGAATTCCTGGATGTTTCCGAAGAATCATTCATCCAGACCCACACCCGCATCAATACGGCAAGATCGGGGCTCGCATTGATGGACAAGCCCAATGGGGAATGCATCTTCCTGGAAGGCGACCTGTGCCGCATTCAACCCGTCAAACCACAGCAATGCCGCGATTTCCCCAACCTGTGGAACTTTCCCGGATTCGAGAAATCATGTCGATCCATTCCTGTCGAACTGGACGAAGCAACCTATCTAAAGCGAATCAAAGAGGCGACCGGCCGCGAGTTGGATTAAACACCAAACAATCCATCATCCTCAATAGGGTGGAACACGTCGAATGTACTTTTGGAGTGCGGGGAGTCATCACCGCTTTGGATACGGTACGCAAACTCAAGCCGGATTCAAAAACACAACGGTGAACCAATACGTCCAAGTTTCGCTGTAATGAGGAACGGAAGCCGTGTTGGCATTAGAAAGCCCTGGACGTTTCCCCAGCGTATCCAAAGCGGTATCAAGCTACCGCAGTCCAGAGTGCCCCTGCCTCATTCAAACACTCTCGAAAACAAATGTTGTGATGCGTCGTGTTCTACCTCTTCTCCAGCGGAACATAAAGCCGTTCTGTGGCCCCCGTATAGATTTGGCGGGGCCGGTGTATTTTCTGTTTCGGGTTGGCAGCCAGTTCACGCCAGTGAGCAATCCACCCCGGCATACGGCCGATCGCAAAGATAACGGTGAACATTTCCAACGGAATCCCAATGGCCCGCAGGATGATGCCGCTGTAGAAATCCACATTCGGATAAAGTTTACGCTCGATGAAATACTCATCTTTCAGAGCGGCGTCCTCCAGATTTTTGGCAATATCCAGCAACGGATCAGAAGCTTCCATCTTTGCAAACAATTTCTCCGCCCGTGTGCGCAGCAGGCGACTCCGTGGATCAAAATTCTTATAAACACGGTGACCGAATCCCATCAGTCGTTGTTTGCCGTTTTTGGCGGCGGCAATGAATCTGGAACCATCATCACCGTCATCATGGATTTGCTGCAGCATCTTCACCACTTCCATGTTGGCACCGCCGTGTAACGGGCCCCAAAGTGCGGAAACACCTCCGACCACCGATGCAAACAGATTAGCGCCACTACTGGCAATCATTCGCACGGTGGAAGTACTGCAGTTCTGCTCGTGATCGGCATGCAACAAGAGGATCAGATCGAGCGCCTCAATCACCTCTTCACGAGGCACGAAATCCTGATAGGGTTCCGAAAACATCATGTGCAGGAAGTTCTGGCAGTATCGGAAACTGGGTTTGGAATACATCCAGGGTTTGCCTTCCTTCATGCGATAGGTCAGTGCGGCAATGGTGCGCACTTTGGCAAGCAAGAGCGTGGAAGCCCAGTCAAAGTGATCGAGATCCTGCTCGCGGTTGTTGGAAGCCATTTCAGAATAATGACATCCGATCGCATTCAACATCACTGACAAGATGGCCATGGGATGGGAGTCATCCGGAAAATGATCCAGAATCCGCAGCATCCCTTCGTGAAGATTGGCATTGCCGGAGATACGGCCCCTGAACCGTCTCAATTCATCCTCGGAGGGCAGTTCACCATAAATGATCAGGTAAGCGGACTCGACAAAATCCGAATGTTCGGCCAGTTCCTGAATCGGATAGCCCCGATAACGCAAAATGCCTTTTTCTCCATCGATATAGGTGATTGCGCTTTTACAGGAACCGGTGTTCCCATAGCCGTCATCATAAGTGACGTAACCGGTCTCGCCGCGGAGCTTACTGACATCAATCGCCTTTTCCTGTTCACTTCCAATAATCGTGGGACAATCAAATTGCCGCTCGCCGATGCGAATAACTGCCTTGTCTTCCATACTACCCTTTCTTCTTTTTCCGGTTCGTGATGATCTTCACATACACTATCCGATAGGAGCTTGAAGAGTCAATTACGACCTGCCATTTTGCAAACCCTTGCCCACTGAAGCATGTGTGTTAGCCTTGTCACCATGCGTATACACCTCTACAGTATCCATGGATTGTTTCGCGGGGAAAACCTGGAAATTGGAAAGGACTCGGATAACGGCGGCCAGATCATCTACGTCATGGAACTGGCCAAAGAACTAAGCCAGCGCCCGGAGGTCGAACATGTCCACCTGTTCACCCGCCGCATCGAGGACAAACAATTGTCACCGGATTACGCGGTTGAAATAGAGCCGGTCAATGACAAGTTTGACATACGCCGCATTCCTTGTGGGGGTAAAAAGTATCTCCCAAAGGAAAAATTGTGGGATTCCCTGGATGAATTTGTTTCAAACACTCTGAAACACATCAAATCCAAAAACATCTTCCCAAGCTGGCTCCATAGTCACTACGCCGACGCCGGATACGTCGTATCCGAACTCTCAAGGTACCTGAATGTGCCTTACGTCCATTCCGCACACTCCCTGGGCATGCCAAAACTGCACAAACTCGTGGAAGCCGGAATGACCGAGGAAGAAGCCTACGACAGATACCGGTTCCAAAACAGATTTGATGCCGAAGAACAGACCCTTGCCTCAGCAGAGTTCATCGTGACCTCCACTGAAAATGAAATCAATCTGTTTGAAGATTACGAAAACTTCAACCTGACCGAGTTCCATGTTGTATCCCCCGGCATCAACCTCCAGCGGTTCTGGCCCTATTATGAAGAGGAATTTGATGGGCAACCTCTCACTGACCAGCAGAAGCAGGCTCGCATGATGGCCAAGGCCCGCATCGACAAGTTCCTGAGTCAACCTGATAAACCGTTTATTCTGGCCATCTGCAGACCGGATCGTAAAAAGAACATCGCGGGACTGATCCACGCCTACGGGACCGACCATGAACTTCAATCCATCGCCAACCTGGTGATCTATGCAGGCATTCGCAGCGACATTGACCACCTTCCGGCAGGAGAACAGGCGGTATTGACGGAAATTCTGCTTCTCATGGACAAATACAACCTGTATGGCAAGCTGGCGATCCCCAAGAAACACGACACGGACTTGGAGGTGCCCGAAATCTACCGTCTCTGCGCGCGGCAGAAAGGAGTTTTCTCAAACGTGGCACTGACGGAGCAATTTGGCTTAACTATTCTGGAGGCCACCAGTTGCGGCTGCCCGGTTGTGGCGACCAATCATGGAGGTCCGGCTGAAATTGTCCCAACCTGCCAAAATGGTTATGTGGTGGATCCATATAATACCGATGAGATTCTTGCAGCATTGAAAAAAGCGCTCATCAACGATGAACAATGGATGGAATTGTCAAACCAGGGAATCCAAAACATTCACCAGCATTACAGCTGGAAATCGCATGTGGACAAATACCTGCAGTTGGTCAAATCAACCATGGAGGACTCGGAAAGAGGCGGCATCAAACAAATGGCAAACAACAATCAGATCCAAAAACGACTGGTCACCGCCAATAAGATGTTGATTTCCGACATCGACGGCACCCTGATCAGCGAAACGGGCAATTATGATGGACTGGATGAGTTGCGGGAACTTCTGGAAAACCGGGAGAATCGGTTCGTCTTTGGAGTGGCAACGGGTCGTTCCCTGGAAAAAGTGCAGGAAGTGCTGACCGAATATAACATGCCGACACCCGACGTCATCATCAGTTCCGTCGGTTCCTACATTTATTACGGCCTCAATAAAACAAACATCGACAAGGGATGGCACCAGCACATCCACTATCGATGGAACCGCGAAAAAATCGTGGAAGCCGTGTCTTCGGTCCAGGGGGTGAAAGAACAGGAACCGGAAAACCAAAATCCCTTCAAAATTTCCTATTACATCGAAGAAGATGGTTACGATGAGCAATCCCTGGAGGCAGCACTGGCCCCGTTCTCACGGGGTATCAACGTCATGATCACCCGGGGAGCGTATCTTGACATTCTACCACGGCGTGGCTCCAAGGGCCGGGCAGTTCGTTATATCAGTCAAAAGTGGGCGATCCCCCTCAGCCAAACCCTCGTATGCGGAGACTCCGGAAACGATCTGGACATGATTGCCAACACATCCAAGGCCATTGTGGTACGAAATCATTCAAAAGAACTCGAACACCTCAGAGAAAACAGAAAAGTCTACTTCGCCGCCAAGGAAAGTTCAGCAGGAATGCTTGAAGGATTGAACCATTATGGGTTTTAATCCCCAAAACAACTTCGAGTTTTCAACATCCGGACAAAAGACCAGGTAAAATCAACAACACCATCTATCAATATGTACTCAGGACGCGGTTTCAGGGAATGGGAAATTGGAGACATCGATGTCATCAAAGTGGGCGATACGTATCACCTTTTTCACTTGGTGTTGCCCAATCATGACTACATCGCTCATGCGGTTTCGAAGGATTGCATTCAATGGAAACGTGTGAAAAACGCGTTGTTCGTCGGGGACCCGGGAGAGTGGGATGACGATATGCTTTGGACCATGCATGTGACCAGGCAGGATGACCAGTTCGTGATGCATTACACCGGTTTGAGCCAGGAAGAAAAAGGACATTACCAGCGCATCGGCAGAGCAGTTTCGAAGGACTTGATCCATTGGGAAAAGGATAACTCCTCCCCCTTTCCTATCGATCCCAATGATCCATACGAATCAAAAATCGACAACGTCCGGCAATGGGTCAGCTTCCGCGATCCCTATCTCTACTCCGAGAACGATCGGCGTTTCCTGCTCGTTTGCGCGCGAATCAAATCAGGCTCCATCTCCCGACGCGGCTGTGTGGGTCTGGTTGAATTGACCGAAGACGGGCACCAGTTGCATGATCCCCTGTTCGTTCCATTCGTGTATGATGATGTGGAATGCCCCTGTCTGGTCAAAATAAGGGGTACGTATTACCTGATCGGATCCATCCGTGAAGACATCAAGGTGCACTATTGGTACAGCAAGCAGTTCCAGGGTGAATACCACGCCTACCACAACAATGTGCTCATGCCAAAAGGCAACTACGCCGCACGTATCACCTACGACGAGGGACACCTGTTGTTGTATTCCTTTTATGTTTCCGGAAAAGATGTGGAAACCGCACATCGAACCTTTTGCCCTCCCAAGGAACTGGATGTCGACATTCACGGCAAACTGGTCTTGAAAAGTTTCTACCGCTGGGGTGACAAAATCAAAAACACACTGGAATACACCCAGTTTCCGGAGTTCAAGGCCGTTCTCAACAACCCAAGCGGCTGGCATAAAAAAGCCGAGTTCTTTCATGAATTTGCCTGTGTGAGTGGGTATGAAGTGTTTTGTTTTAAAAACCCCTCACAAGATTTTCTGTGGAGAGGTAAAATCAAAATTGTCGGGTTGGGCAAATGCGGTCTGGTATTTGACGCCAATGAAGATGGGGATGCCTATTACATTTCATTGGATACGGTGCAAGGGCTCGTTCAGATTCGTCGTTGGCGAAAAAAGCCGGAAGATATCTACAAGGACTACGAGTTTGAAAACCTGCAAACGAACAATTTCAAACCCAGCACCACGCTGGATTACGCGTTTGAATTGATTCGATACGGTCACTATATCGAACTGTCGATAGACGGAGTCGTCTGCCTTTCTCTGGTTGACCGTGGACTGGACGGAGATTTTATCGGGCTGTATTGCGAAAGCGCGGAAGTATCCCTGCACGAAAGTTCCCTCATGGAACTCAACGACCACCGCGAAGATCATCTGACGCAAACACTCGCGTAACCGGCAGCTCTGGGGTGGACTTTTCCTGAAATCCAGCGGATACTCTGCGCAACCATGAAACGTCTCTTCACCAAATATGCCCGTGAGGGCTTGTTAAGCATCCTGACGGTTATTTCACCTATGGGGCTGACTACCCTGCAGGCAGCTACGCCGGAGACCGGCGGTCTGACATCACCGGTCAGCGATCACCTGACGAGTTGGTTGAAACTTTACCGGGAATTGCACAGCCATCCGGAGCTTTCGTATCACGAGAAGGAAACCGCCGGGAAACTGGCTTCACACCTGAAGCGTCTTGGCTTTGAAGTCACCACAAGCCTGGGGGGGCATGGCATCGGCGGCGTCCTTAAGAACGGGAATGGCCCGACCATTCTCATGCGCACGGACCTGGACGCGCTCCCTGTCGTAGAAGAGACAGGGCTTCCTTATGCCAGCTCAGTCAAAACAAAGGACGATGCGGGAACCGAAGTCGGAGTCATGCACGCCTGCGGACATGATGTCCACATGACCGTTTGGACCGGAACCACGCAGTTGATGGCTGAAATGAAGGACCAATGGAAAGGCACCCTCATTGCCATTGGTCAACCGGCGGAAGAAAAAGGCGCTGGCGCAAAGGCCATGTTGGATGATGGTTTGTATGAGAAATTCCCGGTGCCGGATGCTGCCGTTGCCCTGCATGTCAACGCGCAGACACCTGCCGGCACCGTAGGCTATGTCAGCGGATTCGCTCTGGCCAATGTTGATTCTGTCAACATCACCCTTCGCGGTGTGGGCGGGCATGGCGCTTATCCACATACAACGCGTGATCCCGTGGTCCTGGCGGCGCAAGTCGTCATGGCGCTCCAGACAATTGTCAGCCGCGAAGTGGAAGCAACCCAACCTGCCGTTGTCACCGTGGGTTCCATCCATGGAGGCACCAAACACAACATCATCCCGAATGAGGTCAAACTCCAGTTAACCCTCAGATCCTATACGGATGAAGTGCGCCACACCCTCATCGAATCCATCAAACGCATCGTGAAAGGCCAGGCGGAAGCGGCCGGCATCCCCGAAGATCTCATGCCCATTGTGGAACTGGACGATGTCTTCACTCCGGCAACCTACAATGATCCGGACCTGATGAGCCAAGTGGTTCAAAGTCTGAAGAAGGCCATTGGAGATGAAAATGTGCAGGAATTGAATCCTGTCATGGGAGGTGAGGATTTTGGCCGATATGGACGCACCGAACACCAGGTCCCTGTTTGCATGTTATGGCTGGGTGCGGTGGCTCCAAAACAACACGAACGGTTCCTCAATGGAGAGATTGAACTCCCTTCTTTACATTCAAGCCAGTTCGCTCCCCTGCCCGAACCCACGATCCGGACAGGCGTCACCGCCATGACTCAAACCCTCCTGGATCTTTTTAATTCCAAACCATGAAAACCACATTACTCCTCACCTCGCTTTTAACAGGACTGAGCCTCGGCATCTTTGCTCAGGATCAGGATGCTCCCAAGCCCCCCGCACGCAACATCGTGATGTTCGTCGTGGACGATCAGGGCAGGGATGCCGGTTGTTACGGCAACCCCGTCATTCAAACGCCCAATCTGGATGCTCTGGCAAAGGATGGCACACGGTTTGACTACGCCTTTTGCACCACCGCCAGTTGCAGTGCCAGTCGATCCGTCATCCTGACCGGTCTTCACAATCACACCAACGGTCAATACGGTCATCAACACAGTTATCACCGCTTTCATACCAAGGACACCGTGGTCAGTCTCCCGGTTTGGTTGTCCAAAGCGGGTTATCGCACCGCACGGATCGGAAAGTACCATGTCGCTCCGGAAGAAATCTACGCGTTTGATCGACACATCACGGGGAATCAGGGTGGATCACGCAATCCGGTCAGCATGGCGGAAAAATGCCGAGATTGGATCGAGACCAATAAAGAAACCCCCTTCTTCCTCTATTTTTGCACCTCCGATCCTCATCGAGGTGGAGGCTATGGTGAAAACTTACCCTATCGTCCCAATCTCTTCGGCAATAACCAGGCCTATGACGGAGTGGAAGAGGTGACGTATGATCCTGACGATGTCATCGTTCCGTCCTATCTGCCTGATTCACCCGAATGCCGTGCGGAACTGGCGCAGTATTATCAGAGCGTTTCACGCATTGACCAGGGTTTGGGGCGATTGGTGAAGATCCTGAAAGATGCCAACCAATACGAAAACACCCTGATCCTTTATCTTTCAGATAACGGCATCGCCTTTCCTGGCGCGAAGACCACTCTCTACGAACCCGGCATGCGCCTGCCCCTCATCGTGCGCAGCCCCGATCAAACAAAACGCGGACTCGCCACAGATGCCATGGTCTCCTGGACGGATCTGACTCCCTCCCTGCTGGCATTTGCCGGGTTGGAACCTGAAGCATTGAAAACGAAGACCAACAACGGACGTATGGTGGATTACACCTTCCATGGGCGATCCTTTCTTGGAGCTTTGGACAAGGAACACCCCAAAGGATGGGATGCGGTTTTTGCCTCCCACACTTTTCATGAGATCACCATGTATTATCCCATGCGTGTCATTCGTACACGCCAATACAAATTACTGTTGAACCTGGCGCATCAACTCCCCTACCCGTTTGCCTCGGATTTATACTCATCCCCAACCTGGCAAGCGGCCATCCGGCAGGGTGAAGACGGGCTGTATGGAAAACGGCGCATCAAAGACTATATCCAGCGCCCGCGTCACGAGCTCTACAATATGGAAGCTGATTCGCATGAAATCAGTAATCTGGCTGAAAACCCTGAGTTTGCCAAAACATTGAAAGGATTACAGGATCGGCTGAAGGTATTCCAGGAAGAGACGGGAGATCCTTGGGTGGTGAAGTATAAGTATGAGTAACCTGTCTTTTTTTTTGGGGGGGGATTAAGATTAAGAGTAAGAGTAAGATTAGGATTGAGGGGGGTCTTTTGAGGTTGATCTGAGTCTTCGCTTTTTTTGTATATGAGAACATCCATACCATTGATCTTGCTTTGCTTTGGGATCTTTTTTGTTTCCAGGCAAGTCAGCGCGGGAGATTCCCCGAATGTTGTTGTGATCATGGCCGACGATCTGGGTTACCAGGATTTGGGTTGTTATGGACACCCTGAAATCAAGACTCCTGTGCTTGATCAACTTGCAAAAACCGGCGTCCGGCTCACCAGCTTTTACTGTGGCGCCACGGTTTGCACTCCATCCCGCATGGCCTTGATGACTGGAGCCTACCCACCCCGGCTTGGTTGGACCAAAGGCGTGGTGGGTTACATGATCAACACCCGACAAGGTTTATCTCCCCAAGCCTTGACGATGGCGGAAGTGTTCAAGTCGGCCGGATATGCCACGTGTATTTCAGGCAAATGGCATCTGGGCGATGCCGAACCATTTCGGCCGCACCGACAGGGTTTTGACCGGACCTATTACACCAACAAAAGCAACAACCAGACCACCCAGCTCTGGCGAGGAGACGAAGTTGCGGAAGATCCCTTTGACAACCGGCGATTGACCGCACAATTCACTCGCGAAGCCATCCGGTTCATCGACAAGCACCATCGGGAACCATTCTTTCTTTATGTGCCCTATACCGCTCCACATTTTCCGGTGGAAGCACATCCTGATTTTGAAGGACATTCGACCTTTGGCGTCTACGGTGATGTCGTTGAGGAATTGGATGCGCGCATTGGCAGTATTCTGGGAAAACTGGAGGAAAAAGACCTGACTAAAAAAACCATCGTGGTTTTCCTCTCCGACAACGGACCACAACCCGGCGAACAAGCCCTGGCAAATCCCTATCGGGGTATGAAATGGGACGCACTGGAGGGAGGCACCCGCGTTCCATGCATC
>Ga0181589_10000885_pt1 | contig 22509 bp, 18 predicted proteins | sample 071ome_25_FD_132444 | JGI IMG/M metagenome (GOLD analysis project Ga0181589, IMG submission 132444) | Coastal salt marsh microbial communities from the Groves Creek Marsh, Skidaway Island, Georgia - 071410BT metaG (megahit assembly) | ecosystem: Environmental > Aquatic > Marine > Intertidal...
AAGGATATGGGTTTCAGGCATGTCGCCAGTGGCCCCATGGTGAGATCTTCCTACCATGCCGATAAGCAGGCGCTTTTGAATTAGTTGTATGCATTGAAAGTGACTGCGGAGAGCTTCTGTACTATTTTTATCATGGTTAAAAAACCACTAACTAATAAGTTATTCACATTCCTGTTGCTCGTAATTTCGACCAGTGTCTGTGCTCAGGAAAATATTTCTACTGCGAGTGCAGCCTCAAAATCCATAGAGATGGTCAAACTTAACCAGGAACCTGAAATTGATGGAATTCTGGATGATGAGGTCTGGCAGCAGGCGAGAGTAATCACAGATTTCTACCAAACCACGCCTATCGAATTTGCAATGCCTTCACAAGATACTGAAGTGCGTATTTTTTACACTGAAGATGCCATCTATGTTGGCGCTAAAATGTTTGAGGATGATCCAGAACTGATTACTGCCCAGTCTCTTCAGCAATATGGTGGGGTAACCCAGGAAGATGTATTTATTTTATTGCTGGATCCCTTTCTCAATCGACGCAGTGGTTATCGTTTTGCTATCAGTCCTAATGGTATCTGGTGGGATGCCATTTACAGCAGTCCTACTGAAACTGATGCCAACTGGCTGGGTATCTGGCAGGGTGAAAGCGCAATTGGTGAGGATGGCTGGACTACTGAGATTCGTATCCCCTTTCAGACACTGTCCTTTGATCCTGATAACTCAGATTGGGGAATCAATTTCCAGCGCATTATCAGGCGAAGTGATGAGCGTATTTCCTGGCTTTCACGTGATCGCCAGCAGAACCCTGGAACTTCCGGGGTGGCGACTGGTATAAGTGGTATCCAACAAGGTAAAGGCCTGGATATTGTTCCAGGTCTGACATTGCGTCGCGATAAAGTTTTTGGTGCACAACCCGGCGCAGGTGTTGAAAATAGTTTTGAGCCAACACTCGATTTATTCTACAAAATTACGCCTTCACTCAATGCAGCTGTAACCCTGAATACTGATTTTTCAGCAGCAGAAGTGGATAACCGCCAGGTTAATCTGACGCGATTTTCATTATTTTTTCCAGAAAGACGTGATTTTTTTCTACGTGATTCGGATATTTTTGAGTTTGGTCAAATTGGTACTTACGACTTTACTGCCAATTGGGGAACTGGCTTTTCGGCAATACCCGGTGCAGCTCAACAAAATGCCAGGCCTTTCTTTTCTCGTAGAATCGGATTGAGCGCCAATGGCGCACCGGTCGATCTTAATGTTGGTGGAAAAATAAGTGGCCGGGTTGGTAATTTCAATGTCGGTTCATTAATCATTTCGCAAGATGAGGATGTGGCAAGCGGTGTTGATGCTACAGATATTTTTGTTGGCAGAGCCGTGATGAATGTGCTGTCTGAATCACAGTTAGGGGTAATGATGACGGATGGCGATCCGCAATCCAATCTGGATAACACGCTGTATGGTGCTGATTTTCGGTATCGAAATTCTCGCTTACCGAATAACAAAACTGTAGAGGTGAATGCCTGGGTGCAACAAACGGATACTGAGGGAAAGCAGGGAGATGATATGGCATACAGCCTTGCTCTGAGCTCACCCAACAGAAATGGCTTGCGCGGTACCGCTATCTACACAAGAGTAGAACAGAATTTTGATCCGGCTGTAGGCTACGTGAATAGATCAGGCGTTGAGGAATATGCCATGGAAGGGGGCTACTCATACCTTATGCCGCCCAGTAGCTATTTTGCCTCTTATAATGTGACGGTAGATGGATATCGGGCTGAGCTCTTATCCAGCGGAGAATTAAGCTCTCAAGATGTTGGGATTCGTTTATCACTGTACAACCGAACGCGCGACAGATTTTTTGCAAGACTGGTTCAGGCTAAAGAAGTGCTATTGAATGATTTTTCAATTTTCAGGGCTTCAGATGGATCAAGATCAGTGGTGATACCAAGCGGTAGTTACACTTTTAACGAGGCGAGAATTTTTTTGAATACGGGGACCCATCGAAAGCTGTCAGCAAACTTGAGTGTTTGGGCTGGTGAATTTTATGATGGTGAGCACCTTGAGTTCAGGTCTGCCTTTACCTGGCGACCAAGTAATCAACTGGAGTTTGGTTTAACGCATAATGAAAATTCAATAAAATTACCTGCAGGAGACTTCAAAGTTCGCCAAATAAACCTGCAGGCAAATTTTGCTTTGAATACACGTTGGTCTTGGAATAATTTATTACAGTACGACAATGTATCTGAAGCAGCCGGATTCAATAGTCGTTTGGTATACATACCTGAAGCAGGACAGCAGGCAATTTTAGTGTTTAATTATGGTGCTGAGGATAGAAATAAAGATAATAACTTTATATCGACTGCTTCTGATTTATCTTTACGTGCCACCTATACTTTTCGCTACTAGGTCGACAGGGAAAACGATTTGTCGGCCCTACTGGACAAACCTACTTTGAACACCATGTCTGAATTTTTCTTATCATTTTCCTTGCGTTCAAAAATTAACAGAATAATTCTGAACTGCTTACTACTCTTAGTGTCAGTGCTGGCGAACGCCCAAACAGAGCAGGCTGGTGCCTCACTGGATTCGAAAAGCCTGAGTATGGTCAGGCTGAGTGAAGAGCCCCGTATTGATGGCATAATGGATGAGGCTGTCTGGCAGCAGGCCTTGCTGGTGACAGACCTGCACCAGATGAACCCCTTTGAATATGCCGAGCCTTCACAGCGCACCGAAGTCAGAATTTTTTACACCGAGAATGCCATATTCATTGGCGCCCGCATGTGGGATACCCAGGCTGACCAGATCAGCGCCTCAGTATTAAGGCAAAATGCCAACATCAATCCGGATGATGTCTTCAATATTATTCTGGATCCATTCCTGGATCGACGCAGCGGCTATCGTTTTGCCATGAACCCCAACGGTGTTCGCTGGGATGCGATTTATAACAGTCCAACGGATATGGAAACCAACTGGCAGGGTATCTGGCAGGGTGAGAGCAGCATTGATCAGGATGGCTGGACGACAGAAATGCGTATTCCCTTTCAAACCCTGTCCTTTGAACCAGGTAATACGGAATGGGGGATTAATTTCCAGCGGGTCATTCGACGGGATAATGAAGAAATTACCTGGTTTTCCCAGAATCGCCAATTCAATCCGGGTGCTTCAGGTATTGCGACCAATATGAATGGCATGCGCCAGGGAAGGGGGCTTGATGTTGTACCCGGACTCACCCTGAGAAGGGTGAGAACCTATGGCAGCGGTGCCAATGCCGGTGTGGAAGAAAACTTTGAGCCAACGCTGGATGTTTTCTACAAGATCACGCCTTCCCTGAATGCTGCCCTGACGGTCAACACAGACTTTTCGGCAACCGAAGTGGATGACAGACAGGTAAATCTCACCCGCTTTTCACTGTTTTTTCCGGAAAAACGGGACTTCTTTTTACGGGATTCAGATATTTTTGAGTTCGGTCAGATTGGCACTTATGGCTTCGGTAATCGGGATGGTACCGGTAATGCAGCGATTCCCAATGACAGTTCGCAAAATGCCCGACCTTTTTTCTCGCGCACCATCGGACTCAGTGCTTCAGGCGCTCCGGTAGATATTCAGGTAGGGGGTAAACTGAGCGGCAGAGTAGGTAATTTCAATGTCGGTTCATTACTGATCTCTCAGGATGGGGATGTCGTCAATGGTGTTGAGGCCAGTGAAATTTTTGTCGGCAGAGCCGTGATGAATGTTCTCTCAGAGTCCCGCTTTGGTGTCATCATGACGGATGGGGATCCGCAATCCAATCTGGATAGCAGTCTGTTTGGCGCGGATTTCAGGTACCGCAATTCACAGTTAGGCAATGACAAAATTCTGGAGTTGAATTCCTGGATCCAAAAGAGTGATACGGAAGGCAAGCAGGGTGATGACATGGCCTACAGTCTGGCATTGAGCACACCAAATAATACTGGCTGGCGCGGCGGTGCAGTGTATAACCGGGTTGAACAGAATTTTGATCCGGCAGTCGGCTTTGTCAGTCGAACCGGCATCCAAGATTATGCGCTGGATGGAGGCTATGTTAAACGTCTTGCCAGTGGCAGCTATATTCGCAATGTGTATATGGGCTTTGATGGCTACCGTGCTGAATTGCTCAGTGGTGGGCTCAACTCCGAGGACTTCGGGGTGCGTATTGCGCTGTTTAATCAAGAAAACGACAGGCTGTTTACCCGACTGAGAAGAAATCGGGAAGTATTGCTGAATGACTTTACCATTTTCAGGGCTTCAGACGGCTCCCGCTCGGTGGTTATTCCCCGTGGAGAATACGAATTTAACCAGTGGCTTTTGCTGGTCAATACGGCCGGACAACGCCGTTTTTCCAGCAACCTGATGATGGGCATCGGAGAGTATTATCACGGTGACTATCTCCAGTTGCGGGCCAACAATACCTGGCGACCAAGTCCCCGTTACGAGTTTGGACTCAACTATGGTGAAAATTCCATCAAGTTGCCTGAGGGCAATTTCAAGGTGCGGCAGCTTTCCATCACGGCCAATGTGGCCTTCAATTCACGATGGTCCTGGAGTAATTACCTGCAATACGACAATGTCTCAGAAGGTCTTGGTTTCAACAGCCGGCTTAACTGGATTCCGGAAGCTGGCCAGCAGGCATTCCTGGTTTTCAACTATGGGGCACAGGACCGTGACAAGGACAATAATTTCACCTCGACCAACTCGGATCTTTCTCTAAAATTTACCTATACCTTCCGCTACTAGCAGCTACTAGGCAGACAGGGCTAGCGATTTGCCGGCCAGTCTGAGGATCAGTTCAGCCAGCTCATCCCAGGTATTTAGCTTGTTAAGTCCTTTCACGGATTGGTCGATCTTGGCAGCCTGCTCCAGCATGTGCTCAAGCGAAGCCTGATCATGTTGATTCAGTGCGTTTCCTACGGACCCCATACGATTACGCCAGACGCGATATTGCTGCATAGCAGCTGAGACAGAAGCACCAGTCTGCACAAGCTTCAGCATGGGTAGCAGAGAGCGGATTTCCTTGCAGATAAAATTCAGGATTCTCAGGGCATCTTCACCCTCTGCTTTGAGGTGCTGTAAAATGGTTAAAGCACGTCCGGCCTGACCTTCTAAAGCACTATCGACCAGGGAGAAGACATTAAAACGGGAGCTGTCTGCTACTGCCCGGGCCACTGTCTGGGCATCGATATCCGTGGATTCGCAGAGCATGCTTAACTTGTCAATTTCCTGGGCTGTGGCCAGCAGGTTGCCTTCAGTCCGTTGGCAAAGAATTCTGATGGCCTGTTCGTCAGCATGCAGGCCATGGCCTTTCAAACGTTGCCTGATCCAGGCAGGTAATTGCTGGTTACTGATGGGCCACACCGGAACAAAATAGGCGGCAGATTCAATTTGTTTAAACCATTTGGCCTGGGTGCTGGCTTTTTCCAAGCGCGCGCTGGATATTAGCAAGAGATTGTCTTCAGAAGGATTTTCCAGAAAGGTATGCAGTGCCTTTCTGCCTTCATTGTCGAGTTTGGCGTTGCCCAGTCGCAGGTCTATCAGTTTTTTATCCGCAAACAGTGACAGGCTGTTGCCCGAAGTGAGAAGGCTTTGCCAGTCAAAATTGGCGTGTACGGTATAGACTTCCCGATCCACAAAACCCTGCTGCCGGGCGAAGTGCCTAAGCGCATCACAGCTTTCCTGCACCAGCAGCGTTTCATCGCCGGCTATCCATACCAGTGGTAGCAACTGACGTTCCAGCTGGGCAAGAAGCTGTTCAGACTTGATCTGCACGCTATTTACATGGCCTGCTGGTAAACCAGGGAGAAGGTCACAAGCACATTGGGGTTGATGCTGGGCAGGCCAGCTACCTCACGCAGCGCTTCAACACCCTGAGCCAGCGCAAACTGGCCAGCATTGATGATAATGGGTGATACGGAGCTGATCTGGATTTTATTGCCGGCCAGTTTGACGAGGTTCAGCTCTGTGCTGAGTGTCTGACTCATGCCATGCAGATTCAGCGTGTAAGTCACATTGTTAGTGCGGCTTTCACCGACGGACAGATTCTCCAGCATACGCACATCCGTATTGATGCTAATGCTTGCCAGTGGATAACTTGCTACCTCAAACAGTATTTCCTGCATGCGCTGGTCGCGAATCTCAATGGCGGTATCGACACTGCTCAGATGAATGTCCAGTGTGGCCCTGCCATCAGCGTCTATTTCTCCAGCCAGACGTGAAAAAGTGTTGATCTCGCTGATGGCCGCTGCCTTACTGGACACGTAAAAAAGGGCTGATTCTTCATTGTTCAGTTGCCATTGTGCCCACGCTGGCATGCTCAGTGCAGTGAAAAGTAAAAACGATATCAAGTGCCTGTATGTGCTTTTTTGCATTACTTACTCCCGGGTCTGTGTTGGATACTTGGTGGGATTATTGCAAGCCTGTGTGCTGTGGGCAATAGAAGCAAAACCCTACAAAAACTAGGGAAAAGGCTTAAGTGGCTAGGGCTCAAAGGCCTGCAATTGGCGTAAAATCTGTGCGGCAAGTTGCTGGCGCATTTCCGATTTAATCAATTCAGCTTCATTGGTTTTTGCCGCAGCGTTGAGGGGATCAGCTTCGTAGAACTGAAACAGGCTGATGGGGCCGGAATCCAGCATGATTTCACCGTCCTGAATCAGCTGAAAAGCGCTTAGCATATTGAGCTCATATTCGCCGGCACGGATATTACGATTGACGCTGACAATCCGTTCAAGCGTTTGCTCATCCTCAAGTTGCAGCAGTAAAGTCGTACTGCTGTAATCAAGTTCGACACCTGAGAGCAGTAACTGGTTTTGCAAAATGCGTCCGAGTTCATTACTGGCACTATATTGCAGATTGATCTGGGGTATTTTAATGGAGAGTTCATTAAGACCGCTGCCTTGCAGAGTGAAGCCGCAAGCACTCAAGAAAAGCGATAGCAGCAGGGCAGACAGGCATTGTTTGCGGTTTATACAGATGTGGCTGGCTTTAAAGCGCATACGGGAATCTCTGCCTAATTGGCAACGATATTGACCAGTTTACCTGGGACCACAATGACTTTGCGAATGGTCAGACCCTCAAGGTGTTTTTGAACATGTTCATCAACCAAGGCGGCTGCTTCCACGTCATCCTTGCTACAGTCGCTGGGCAGTTCAAGTTTTGCCCGCAGTTTTCCGTTTACCTGGGCAACGATGGTGATGCTGCTTTGCTCCAGCGCGGATTCTTCATACCTGGGCCAGGCAGCATCAATAATCGCTCCTTCTCTACCCAGATGTTGCCAGAGCACATGTGTCATGTGCGGAATAATGGGAGCAAGCAGCAGCATAATCGCTTCCAGTGCTTCCTGAATGAGCGCTGTATCTTGTGAATCCGGACTCTCATTGCTGTCGACATACTTGCTGAGTGCATTGAATAGTTCCATGACAGCAGCGATTGCCGTATTGAAAATCTGTCGGCGATCGAAATCATCGCTAACTTTTTTGATGGTACTGTGTGTTTTTAGCCGCAGGGCTTTTTGCTGTTCACTGAGCTTCTGCTGATCCGGTTTCACTGTTGTGGCATTGTGCGCGGCAGCCAGTTTCCAGAGCCGTTTAATAAAACGGTAGGCTCCTTCAACGCCACTATCTGACCACTCCAGACTCTGGTCCGGCGGTGAGGCAAACATCATAAACAGACGCACAGTATCGGCGCCGTATTTCTCAATCAAGCCTTCAGGGTCTACAGTGTTGCCCTGTGACTTAGACATCTTGCTGCCATCCTTGAGCACCATGCCCTGAGTCAGTAGTCGTTTAAAAGGCTCATCGGATTTGACCAGACCTTCATCCCGCATCAGCTTGTGGAAGAAGCGGGCGTAGAGCAGATGCAGAATCGCATGCTCGATACCGCCAATATACTGATCAACCGGTAACCAGTAATCAGCCTTGCCATTCAGCATGGAGGTAGATTCTTCAGGGCAGGCAAAACGTGCGTAATACCAGGAAGATTCCATGAAGGTGTCAAAGGTATCGGTTTCTCGCTCGGCTTTACCCTGACATTTGGGGCAAGTCGTCTGGTAAAACTCGGGCATTTTCTTGATTGGAGAGCCGCTACCATCGAAACTGACTTCGGTCGGCAGGATTACGGGCAGATCATTTTCGGCAACCGGGACGGAGCCACATTGCTCGCAGTTAATCATGGGAATTGGTGTGCCCCAGTAACGCTGTCGACTGACACCCCAGTCTCGCAGGCGGAAATTGACGGTTTTGCGTCCAGTGCCTTTTTCGGTAAAGTATTCGACCAAGCGGGCAAAGGCTGCGTCGAAATCCAGTCCGTCCAGATCTCCAGAGTTAAGCAGCTGGCCCTTGTCGGTATAGGCCTCTTTACTGATATCGCAGCCGGCATCGTCTACCGGCTGAATGACCTGCTTGATCGGCAGCCCATATTTCCTGGCAAATTCCCAGTCACGCTGATCATGTGCAGGAACTGACATGACGGCGCCAGAGCCATAGGACATCAGCACAAAGTTGGCAATCCATACAGGGACCTCTTCACCACTGATCGGGTGAATGGCCTTGAAACCGGTATCCATACCGGTTTTATCCATGGTTGCCAGTTCAGCTTCGGCGACTTTTATCTTGTCCTGTTCAGCAATATAAGCGGCTATTTCCGGCTTGTTGGCGGCAGCAGCCAGTGCCAGCGGGTGTTGGGCGGCAACAGCAACATAGGTCACGCCCATGATGGTGTCAGGGCGGGTGGTGTAGACCTGCAAAGGGTCATGTCCGGGAACCTCAAAACTGAATTCCAGACCTTCGGACCGACCGATCCAGTTTTGTTGCATGACCCGGACTTTTTCCGGCCACTCATCGAGTTTGTCGAGGTCGGCCAGCAATTCCTCTGCGTAGGCACTGATGCGAATAAACCATTGCGGAATTTTGCGTCGTTCAACAGGCGCCCCTGAACGCCAGCCGCGACCGTCAATAACCTGCTCATTGGCCAGAACGGTCTGGTCCACGGGATCCCAATTGACCTCGGCTTCTTTTTTATAAATCAGGCCTTTTTCATAGAGCTTGATGAAAAACCACTGCTCCCAGCGGTAATAATCAGGGTGACAGGTAGCGATTTCCCGTTTCCAGTCATAGGAATATCCCAATTGCTGTAACTGGTTTCGCATGTAGGCAATATTTTCAAGGGTCCACTGGGCGGGAGGAACCTTGTTTTTCATGGCAGCATTTTCAGCGGGCAGGCCAAAGGCATCCCAACCCATTGGTTGCAATACCTTCTTGCCCAGCATGCGTTGATAGCGGGAAATCACATCACCAATAGTGTAATTACGTACATGTCCCATATGCAGGCGGCCACTGGGGTAGGGGAACATGGACAGGCAGTAAAATTTTTCGCGCTGAGGGTCTTCAGTGACCTGGAAACTTTGTGCCTCTTGCCAGAAATCCTGAGCAGTTTTCTCGATATGCTGATGAGAATAGTCTTCGCTGAGCTGTGATGCCATGGTTGAGATTTGCTTTATATTTATCGCTAAAAAAAGATCGCATAGGATACCGTAGATGCGGGATTAACGGTAGCTGTAGCGCGACTTTACAGCTGTATTAGCCATGCTTAGCTTGAGAAAAATATTTTTAATTATATTTTTCGACGCGCACTGTCTATACTGCCTTTTCCTGCTCAGGTGCGTCTGTGTTTACAGATACCTAAATGGGAAACCGGTGTGAATCCGGTGCTGCCCCCGCAACGGTCAGAGGCAATCCTGGGAAATTTTCCCTGCCTTAAGCCCGATACCAGCCTGTCAGGTTCATAATCGATGATGCGGAGGGCGTCGTCAGGGTGGCTTCAATCCAGTCTGTGTTTCCCTCCTTCTCGCTGTTAATGCCTGCGAAGAGGACTAACATGAACATTCATTATCTAGGCTTCATCTTGGCAGCCTGTCCGGCACTGACTGCTGCCCAGCAGCCCTTGAGTACTGAAGAAATCACGGTCAGCGTCAGCCGGATGGAGCGCTCTATGCAAGGGGTTGCTGCTTCGGTTGAGGTGCTGGATGGTGAGGATCTCAGTGTTTACACGAGTTTTCCCCTACTTGATGTACTGGGGCTGCTCAGCGGTATGTCCGTTAGCAATAGCGGCGGTCTCGGTAAACAGAGCACGCTGCGAATACGTGGTGAAGAAGGCTATCGTACCCGGGTGCTGGTGGACGGGGTTGAAGTCTCCGATGTCTCTTCTACCCAGATTCAGACCCAACTGGAGCATTACCTGACTGCAGGTGTGGAACGTGTTGAGATACTGCGCGGGCCACAGGGCATGATGTATGGCGCTGATGCGGGAGGAGTACTGAATATCATTACCACCCGCCCAGAAGATCAACTCAGTGGTGAGTTAAATGTCAGTTATGGTGCTGATCAAACCAGTAACCTGAATGCCTTTGCTGCGGGCAAATTAAAGCGGCTCGGCTACAGCCTGCGAGTGGCAGAGCTGAATTCACAGGGTTTCAATGCCAGCAGACTGGACACATTCAGCCGGGATGACGATGGCTATAGCAACCAGACAGCAGGAATAAACCTGGCCTATGAGCTGGATGAGAGCTGGCAGCTTCAGGGCGGGTATCAGCAGATTGACAGTGAAACAGAATTTGACAACTGTTTTGGTCTGGCAGGCAGCAGCCATGACTGCCTGTCGACCTTCCGGCAGGATAATCTGCACCTGAAGCTTGATGCCAGTAATGCAGCATTCAGGCAGCAGTTGGCCTGGCATCACAGTCGTACTGGACGCACGACATTTACAGACGCATTTCCCTTGCTGCAAACCCAGGGTCAACTGGAGCAGCTGCTCTACCTGGGCGACTATCTCATCAAGGATAAGCGTGCTTTGCTGTTTGGTCTTGATCTACAGCGTGCCCGGCTGGAAGAAGGGCTTCAAGTGCATGAGCGCGGGCAGCAGGCACTTTTTGCAGAATGGCGCGATAGGCTGGGTTCTGCATTTTATTACAGCGCTGGGGTACGGCGGGATGATAACGATGATTTCGGCGTCCATGACAGTTTCCGCCTGAGCCTAGCCTACCTGTTGGAAAGTTCCGCTGGCAGTGTAAAGCTCAAGGCCAATACCGGTAATGGTTTTCGGGCTCCCAGCCTGTATGAACTTGCCTATAATCGGGGAAATTTTTCCTATCCCCCGGCTTCGTTGCAGGCCCTGCAGGAAGAATGCAGCAGGGGTTGGGATGCAGGTATAGAAATCAGTACTGATTCAGGCAAGGCACTTGAGCTTGTCTATTTCAAACAGGAAATCCAGAATGCCATTGAATTTGATCTGGCCACTTTTTCAGGCTATCTGCAGCGCAGCGGTAGCAGTCAGGCACAGGGCCTGGAGCTGGCTTACCGGCAGGCTTTGTTTGCAGGCTTGGAGCTCAGTATCAACTATACCTATATGGACACTGAGGATGCGCTGGGAAGACAGAGAATTCGCCGGCCGGGACAGCAGAGCAATCTGACACTGGCCTATCAGAGCCCGCAGCAGCGTTTAAAGCTGCTGTTGAGCTGGCAGCAGCGAGCGGATGTAATTGACGAATATTACGACCCGGCAGCCTTCAGCAATGCTCGTACGGCCTTAGCTGACTTTCAACTGGTGAATGTTCATACGGCATTTGCGCTTTATGAAAGCTTGAATCTGTTTGTACGTATCAATAACCTGTTTAATCAGGACTACCAGGAAGTGTTTAATTACAATGTGGCGGGCCGCTCGATGTATGTAGGCGCAAGGTTTCACTTTTAATGATGATGGATAGGGCTAAGAATCTTAAACACAAACGCAGCATGCAGGCTCTGAAAAAACAGGTCGATGGCACTGTTGCCAGAGCCACCAGAGATCAGGGGCTTTGCCTTTTGTTGACCGGTGATGGTAAAGGCAAAACCAGTTCGGGATTTGGTATGCTCATGCGTTCCCTGGCCTATGGGAAAGCGGTGGGGATTGTGCAGTTCATCAAGGGAAAGCAGCCTTCCGGGGAGGAGAACTATATCCGGCAACGGCATCCAGAGATACCTTTCTACCAGATGGGAACAGGCTTTACCTGGGATACACAGGACAGGGAAGCTGACATCAGCGCTGCCCGGCAAACCTGGTCAGCAGCCGAAAAATTACTGAAAGATGAGTCCATAGAATTCTTGCTTTTGGATGAATTGACCTACATGCTGTCGCTCAAATACCTGGAAGAGCAACAGGTACTGGATGCCATTCGCAATAGGCCTGCAGGGCAGCATGTTGTGATTACTGGCAGAGGAGGGGGCAAGGCTTTAAAGGATCTGGCTGATACTGTGAGCGAGATTCGCAACATTAAACATGCCTATGAAGCAGGCGTGAAAGCACAAGAAGGGGTGGATTACTGAGCATGCACGATCAAGCAAAAGAAACATCGGTTATCGATTATTTACGTGATTTTATCCGCCTGGAATCAGCCGGCGGAATTTTGCTGTTTGCGACAACCGTACTGGCGATGCTGATTAATAACTCCCCGCTGTCAGGCCTGGATGACATTTTTCTGGAAACGACTGTTGCCGTGCAGGTAGGTGCACTAATTGTCAGTAAACCCCTCTTGCTCTGGATAAATGACGGCTTGATGGCGGTATTCTTTCTCCTGATCGGTCTTGAAATAAAACGCGAAATTGTTGAAGGGGAGCTGTCTTCGTTTTCGCAGATTATCCTGCCAGGCCTTGGTGCTGTTGGCGGCATCGTTGTGCCGGCATTGATCTATGTGTTTTTCAATTCTGCTGACCCGTCGGGGATAGATGGCTGGGCAATCCCGGTGGCAACGGATATTGCTTTTGCCCTGGCAGTGCTGGGTGTTTTTGGTTCGAGAGTGCCCACCTCATTAAAAATATTCCTGCTGACGCTGGCAATATTCGATGATCTTGCCGCTATTGTGATAATCGCCGTGTTTTATTCCGGCGATTTATCCGTCAATGCGCTGTGGATTGCCGCGGGCATTTTGCTTGTCGGGGTGTTCATGAATCGCTTTGGCGTCAGTAACAGTGCTGCCTACATCTTGTTGGGTATTGTTTTGTGGGTGACGGTACTGAAATCGGGTGTGCATGCCACACTGGCCGGTGTACTGATTGCTTTTTGTATTCCCATGCGTGATAGCGAGGGGCACTCACCGGTGAAGGACTTGGAACACAATCTTCATGCCCCGGTGGCCTATATGATTTTGCCTCTTTTCGCTTTTGCCAATGCCGGGCTCTCATTTGCAGGTATGACGCTGGCTGATCTGCTGCACCCCGTGACGCTCGGTGTGGTACTTGGACTGGTCATTGGCAAGCCCCTTGGCATCCTGCTCTTTATTGGACTGGCTGTTTTGCTGGGTCTGGTCAAGTTACCAGACCGGCTCAGCTGGTTCCAGCTAACAGCCGTTTCCTGCGCCTGTGGTATCGGTTTCACCATGAGCCTGTTTATATCCGGTCTGGCTTTTGAACATGGCAGTGCGGATTATTTTGCCGGTGACCGTCTGGGTATTGTGCTGGGATCCCTTGTTTCAGCGCTGCTGGCTTTTGTCCTGCTGCATCTTAGTCTGCCCACCCAAAAGCAGGCAGATGACTAGGAAATCAGGCGCCTGTTAAGGACTTAACGGGGCTTAAATAGATCTTGAAAAGACTGTTTTTTCCAGCATATGGCGATAATAGCTTTCCGCCTCTGACTCCTTAGCCAACTGTTTGAACAATACTTGTGCTTTTTCAAAGTCTTTGGCGTAGTAGCTTTCCAGGGCTTGTGCGTGAGTTTCCAGGCTGCTGGCCTGGGTTGCAGTCAGCTCTTCCTTAAGACATAAGGGCTGGTAGATTCGTATATGGTTGCTGCGTCCCTTGACCACCAATGTATCAAGCTCCCTGAAGGTAACATCCGCAGCACCCTTCATCGTATCCTCTCCGACAATTGTTGGCACCTGATAAACCCGCGTGAGACGTTCGAGACGTGAAGACAGGTTTACGGCATCACCAATCACCGTATAGTTAAGACGATAATTCGAGCCCATGTTGCCGACATTGGCCAGACCACTATTAATACCAATACCCATATCGGTTGATGGCAGGCCCTTGCTGCTGAGCAGAGGCTTGAGTGCACTGACTGCCTTTTGCATTTCCAGCGCTGCCAGTACTGCCCGTCTGGCGTGATCCTGATGCGGGATGGGGGCTCCCCAGAATGCCATCACCGAATCACCGATATATTTATCAATGGTGGCGCCGTATTTATACAGAATGGCGGACAGGGTATTGAAGTATTCATTGAGCATGCTCACCAGCTGTTTCGGATTCAGCTGTTCGGAAATGCCGGTAAAGTTTTTCAGGTCACAAAAGATAATCGACAGCGGTTTCAATTCGCCATCGAGGTCTATGAGATCAGGACGCTTGCTGACTTCCTCAACCACATCGGGGGGCACATAACGGCTGAATAAATTGATGATTTTCTGTTTTTTCTGCGTTTCGGAAAAATAGGTCATTAGAACATTCATGCCAAACAACATCAGCATAACTAGCAAGCTGTACTGGAAAGGGACCGGGTTTTCGTAAGGATCCCGCACACCGATATAGAGCAGAGGCAGTGACAGCATCACTACCAGCAAGGACGCATATAGGGGCCGCAAGATGGGTAAAAAGACGGCCATGATGAGGGAGAATATCAGCAGCAAGCTGAATTCAAGCGTCTTTGCCGTTTCAGGCAGACTCAGGGAGCCATCGATGTTCTGGATGTTATCCAGAGTAAAGAGAAACCCTGGAAAAGTTGCTGTGCCGAACTCAAGCAGCCCGATGATATTCATTGAAAAAACCATGACCAGCCCTAGCAGGATGGAAATCTGGAGTTTTTCAGTGCTGAAGCTAGAGCCGGTCAGTTCTATCTTGCTTAGATTCATTGAGTATTCATTAATTAAAACGGCAATAAAAAAGGCTCCTCTCGGAGCCTTTTCATTGTAACACTGAATGGCCGCTTACATACGATAGCAAATCGTGTAGTTGTTATTCTCATTATAGGCTGTTGCAGCGGTTGTGGTACTTGGTGGCAGAACACCGGAGGTATCCTGGTTGCCACGGAAACGACCGCTGTCAGGTGAACCGTCATCCATCTGGGTATCCAGCGCAATAGCGGCTGAACCGGGGACGTTACTCATGCAGATTTTATTGCCGTTCATGTTGGTGAAAAGCGTTTCTCCGGTGACGCCAACCAGTCCACCAAAGGGGTTGGTGGGCAGAATAGCCGCAGTACCTGGAGCAGTAGTCGGATCGCCGGTAATAAAGCCGGCAGCGCGTAGATGAGTGAAAAAGAATGAACCTTCACTGGTAGCATTACCGCTAAAGGTATTAGCTGCCGTAGCCGTGAGAATACCATCGGCATTACCGTTAGCAGTTGGGATGTTTGCCCAGGCGCCGCCACGGACTGAGAGATTTGTCTGTAAAGGACCATCGTCGCCTGGCATACGGCCATAGCGGTCCTGGTAGGAGAAAGCAGCGGCCGCAATACCGTTAAAGGTATTGACCGCATTACGCACACGTGAATTTTCGATCAACTGCTGACCCTGCAGAACACCACCCAGCAAGAGGCCGATAATGACCAGTACGATGGCAATTTCAATGAGGGTAAAACCGCTCTGTGTTTGTGAACCTTTCATGTTTCTTGGAATCTGCATTTTCTGCTCCTTTCCCAATCAGATGACTGGAATGTTCCTTACTTTAATTTGTATGTACTACGTAAAAAGTCAGCACGGAAATCATGCAATAATTTCATAATTGCAGCTATCTTAGTCTTCTTGGAAAATTCCTCAATATGTAGGTTTTTTTTACAGTAAAATATGTATATAAATTTTACACTTACGTCGGCAACTTAAGAATAAAAATAAGAGGGCTGTTGGCCATGGATTCTGCCATCAAGGAACCTCCTACTGCATAAGCCTGCTGCCTGGCCTGATACAGTCCAATGCCTCTACCGGTGCCAAATTCGCTCCAGAAGGGCTCAAACAGACGCTCCGGCCACAGGCAGGGTTCCCCGTTATTATCACTAATGGTAACCGTGACAAAGCCTGCTTCTGAGGTATCCAGATCTATTTTGACATCCGGCTTTTGCGAGGTGCTTTTGTTCGCCTGGCGAGAGAAATTCCCCAGTATATTGTCCAGGATGCTTTGCAGGGTATTTCTGGGCAGATTTACGGTGGCTGATCCCGTGATGGTGGATGGCAATTCATACATACCGGCTGTCTGTTCCAGCAGGGCGTCCAGCTGATGTCTTATTTCAAGAGAGTCAGCTGTTTTATTGGTCAGGGTATTTAGCATGTGCTCGGCACGATCACGTACAGCCGGAATGACTTCACGCATACTCTCAATCAGTTTGTCTTCCTGGCCGGGCACCGGGTTATCCAGCTGTTCAGCCGTCAGTTTCATCAATTGCGCCATATTTTTCACATCATGCTGCAGAAATACCGTCATTTTTGCCGTTTGCTCAAAGGTAGATTTTACTGCGCCCAGTTTTACCCAGAGGTTCATTCGTACCAGAAGGAAGAAATTGTCAGCCAGGGCGCTGCTGATGAAGCGGTATTCCCAACTGCGTTTTTGCAGATACAGGCGAACTGTCAGGGTAATTTCCTGCACGTCAAAACGCTTTTCCAGCAAGGCGCCATCGGTTTTGCCATTGCTGCCACTAACATGGGTGCCAAACCAGTTAAGTGACCAGCTCAGCCCGGCAAAACCACTTTCCTTCAGCGAGGGCCAGCACTGGCGTAAAAAGTCAGGCAGGTCATAGTTCAGTTCTTCATTCAGGCGAATGAGTTTCTGGCTTAACAGTATCTGTGTCCGGTAGGAATAAAGCAGCCAGCCTGCTGCAACCAGGATTGAGCTGCCGATAATAATCAGATAGGGATAAAGTTCAGTCATCGTCGCGGCTTATGCCAAATTTCTTCATGAAATAATAGATACTTTCGCGTTTGATCCCGAGCCTCAAGGCGCTTTGATAAACATTAAAGCCGGTTTCTTTGAGGACCTGTCTTACCAGTTTTTCCTCGGCTTCTTCACGGACTGCCTTGAGGCCATCCGAGGTTTTGGTGCTGAACTGCAAGCGGGTGACCCCGTCAGCAGACATGGCCACTTCCTTGCTATGAAATAAAAAGGCGCGATTTACTGACAGAAGAATATCCTCAAAACTTGTGGGTTTGGATAGAAAATCAAAGGCACCTTCACGGATAGCATCCAGTGCGGATTTTTCTTCGTCCTGTCCTGTCAGCACAATGATTTTGACGGGTAACATTTCTTCAACGATAAGACGGATGACGCCCAGGCCTTCATCGGTTGTATGCTCCATCGGGGGCAAGCCAAGGTCCAGTATGACCACACTGATATTGGGGTGTTGCTTGAGGGTTTCCAGCGCTGGCTGCCGGCTGTCTGCCTCCAGGACATCAAAGCCTTGCATCTCCAGTGAATTAAACAGCATTTTACGCAGGGCCAGGTCATCCTCGACAAGCAGAATACTGCCTTTTTGCAGAGCAGTCTTGGCCGTTATCTGTCCAGCATCATCAAGTTGCGCTGCTTTACTCATGGCAGTTGCCCAGCCTGAATCAAACGAGAGAACAGAATATGCGGGGACAACCAGCGAATCTGGTCATCGAAGTTTTCTTCACTGTAATCCGTATCAACAAAAAAGTAATCGTCACTGACTTCATAAGCCGATGCGCCCAATGTGGTTTCGGCATTTTCAGTTTCATTGTCAGAGCTAAAGCTGGACCAGTTATCGCCCATTGAAAGAATAATGGCGGGGGAATTATTGATTAAGGTATTGGTACAGACATCATCATCACAGACATTGAAGAGGTTGGAGCCCAGTGTTCCCAGGTCATTGTCATTAAAGAGTTCTGACATGCCTGCTACCGAGGTGAAGGCCCTACCTGCGGTAACTGTTGCATCAGAGACGGAATAACGAACCGGATTTTGCCAGGCATCCAGCAACATGGAATCCGTGTTAATGGCGCCATAAATACCCAGAGTGACATTGGGAATCAGGCCGTGCGTTACAGTACAGGCACCGCCACCAGCAGGGTCTTCGATACCGTTACTGGTGTCGGTTGCCGGGCAGGGCAGGCGGCCGTTGGCCTGAGCAAAGCCATAAAGGGCTTCTTCTATCTGTTGTAGCTGGTTACGTGTCTGGGTAATCCGGATGGAACGGTTGCTGTCGCCGACGGCTACCAGCACACCGCTCAGTAGAATCCCCATGATCATCAGCACCATGGCCATTTCCACTAGGGTAAATCCGGCCTGCATTGCTGTGCTTTTCATGGGTATCTGTGACATACGTATCAACAGGAAGGCTGGCTGCGGCTAATGGTGCTGCGGCCCAGGCTGTCATTAAAATTCAGTGTGAAGGTAATCCCACAGTCGGCAAACGTGACTGTGGCAGTATCCACACCGCCGGTATAGGTGATGACGGAGTCCCATGAATCTGCTGAATACCAGGAAAGCGCTCCTGACATGGCGTTATCAAAGCTGGCATCTTCAGTGGTCCAGTTGCACTGGTTGTTGTAATAACCGAGGTAAACATGAGTGGGAAATACATAATCGTAAAACCAGCTTGAGCAGTTGTTGCTCGAGAAATCCTGCGCGTCGGTAATCAGACGGTAATAGCGATTACCCGCTTCATGAAAGATATCAAGCCGATCCCTGATTTCCATCATGACCCGGTTGACACTGAGCGTCATCAACTCTTTACGGGTAATACCCAGTACCTGGTCATTGAAGTTTTCCGGGTCGGCATCGTAACTGGATACATAAGTTGTGCCATTCTGGTTGCCACCTTCAAGATAATTGCTGTCATCGAGTGTGGAAGTAAATCGGTCCTGTCCGCTGACTTCTTCGCCGGGGGCAATCAGTACGGCAACATAATCGCTCTGGCCATCGACACTAAAGGCGCCCGTATTGGAAAAGTTAAGCGCGGCAAGCGTTGAACTGTGGTAATTAGGATCGACTGCGTACCAGATCTGCTGATCGAGATCACTGAACTCGTCACTGAAACTGAGCATGGTGCCACCGGCCGGATCCAGACTCAGGGGCAGACGTCCCTGAAAACTATCCAGATCGGTACTGCAGCTGGCATCCGGAAAGCCATCGTTATCAACATCGGGGCAGGGAAGCCTGCCAGGGCCGTCGCTGCTGCCGGAAATTTCTGGGTAACTCATGGCGTAGTAGAGCAGCATTTCTTTCGCCCGCGCCAGTTCCTGCCTTACTTCAGCACGCTGTTGTAGGCGGGGGTTGTTGTAATTGGCAGAGGCCAGGATAAAGCTGCTGGCCGAGGTGAAAAGCACCATGATTATCAGGAGTAGGGCAGCTCCGTGTTGCCGATTGAGTGGGCTTTTACTGAGTTGTTGTATCAGCATTTTCCTGAGCTTCCTGAGCGGCTTGCAGGAGTTCAATCAGAGCATTCACATCTTCAGGGTTGTCTCCATTAAGCATCGCATTGATCGTTTCAGCGTTAATGCTCTGAATATCAGGCAAGTTTGCTGCTTCGCTGGTGGAACCGGGATTAAGGGTTTCCTGCCGGGAAACTTGCACCAGTTCCTGCTCTGCGGCCGTTTCCTGGCTGGCAGAGTCGGGTGCAGTATTATTTCTTTGCTCCTCGACACTTGTCGGGCCCGCATCAGAGCGTAAGCGCCAGTTTTCCTGAATCTCACCGCTGTTAACAGTCAGGGTCTGTCCGGCTTTCAAGTCATAGCGACCAGTTTCGGTGCTGATTCGCAGAACTGGCTGGCTGCTGTTCGATAGCAATTGCATGTTATCTGGCAAGTCTGCTTCCTGAATGCTGGAGCCATTTAACCAGACAACCCTGCTGCCGTTTGCCTGCATGAAAATACCCGATAACTGATATCGCGTGATGGCCGGTCCGTCGTCTTCCACTATATCTTCAATGATGGGAACAGGGGGGATGTCTTCATCGATATTAAAATCTTCCTGCGGATTCTGGCGTAGGAAATCCTGCCTCAGGAAGTCCAGATATTCACGCTCGGCAGGAGTCGTAAACAGGGTAGAAAAGCCTTGAGCGGTTTCCTGTGCACAGATCTGCCCACTCAGCAGGATGCCGGTTAGAATAAGCACAGGTCTAGTCATGTATCGTTTCATGGCAACTGTTTAGTCAATTAAAAAAATGGCTGAACCGGTAGCGGTGGATCAACGTCAAAGGTAAACCATAATAAATCACACTCGGCTTCCTGATACTGGCCCAGTACAATAAAATTGGTTTGACTGGGATTGCGCAAACTGACCGAACATTCCTTGAGAACATAAAGTCCGGTTGTATCCAGTAGGGAATCCAGCAAGCTGATCAGGTCGCCTTCGTGCAACAGGGGGAGACCCATACTCACATTGGTGACATTGACATTGATAGGCCCTCCAGGGGCTGTTTCATAAGGGTCATAAACAAGGTTGATGGTGCTTTGTTCTTCGATGCTGACCCGAATGGGAAACAAATCATGCTCACGGCGGATTTCCGCAAATAGTTCCAGTAGCTGCAGGCGGTCTTCAGGATCAACGATGCCATCGGCGGCCAGCTCCTGATAACGGCCGATATACTCGATAATGGTCGCTTCTTCTTCGGCAATCTGGTCGATATTGGTGCGAGCATTCTGCAGTTCGGATTGTGCATTACGCAGACCATTTGCCATATCGCTATTCATCAGTCCGGCCAGGTAAAAGATGCTGCCGGCAACGAGCAGGCAGACAAGTACCAGCAGAATCTTCCATTTCAGGCTCAGGATATCTCCTTTGCTGAACAAATCTTTCATCACAAGCTCTCGATATCCAGTTGTAACAGAAATGGGGCACTCAGTTCGTTGTTGTCAATCGTGGTGTTGACCGGGGTATCAACGCGGACATTTGTGGGCATTCTGACTGGGGTTACTCTCACGCCAGGACGGGCTGCCAGGGCATCGGCAAAAAGCTGTACCTGCTGCTGCGCCTCTCGGTAACTGCCGGAAGAATAGGCAATACCGCTGATCTCAACCCTGAGACTGGTTCGATTATCAAGTACGGCAGCGATAAAGCCATCATCCGAGTTAATTGGGTAACTCAGATAGCGCATATTCGCGTATTCTGGTGAAGCAGGATCGGCGGCATTAGGCAGTAGGGTCCAGGTAATTTCAGTCAGCTGTAAAGTCGGTGAAGACGCGATGTTCTCACTGATATAGCTCATCGCGGCTATCGGAGAACTGACCTGTGCCAGAAACTGTTCATAGGACTCAACCACCAAGGCCATTTCTTTTGAGGGGATGGGGGTTTCCGGAAATCGCTGGGTCAGTAAACCGTATTCAATCTCCAGCGGCTGGGTCTGTGTGATCAACTCGCTTTGCTGCTTGGAAAGGTCCCAGGATTCCAGGTACATCGGAATACTCAGGGCAAGGCTCAGGACGATAATGCCGAATGAAGCATAGACTAGTGAGCGACCAACATTGGCCAGCAGAAAATATTTTCTGATTTTGGGTGAGGCATAGGTATTATGGATAAGCTTCTTCTGCAGCAGGCTGTGCAGAAAATAGATCAGGGGACCTTGCTGTGCCTCGGTCAGCGCCGTTGAATATTTCGCTAGCTCATGATGAATATTGATAAAGTCGAAGTGATTCAGGTGAGTGGTTTTCTGGATTAATTTGAGCTCATCATCGTCATGGCTGCAGTAAATTTTAATTTTCAAGTATTCTTCGTAAGGAAGCAGTTTGACGCGTTCAAGGTAGCTACGAATCTGCACGGATTCCTTGTAAATTTCCTTACCCAGGCTATCCAGGTTCCGCGAGGAAAGCGTTGTCAGACGACTGAACAGTATTTTGCCTTTTTTCATGAAGGTCTGGCGTAATTCGTTGTTGCGCTCCAGACTTGTCACCAGTGTGTAGGACTCTTTATCGAATCCTGCAGTTTTTGCAAAGGCTTCAGCCAGGTAGGCAGCTGAACTGACGCTTTGCACGGGTGTCTTGTTTTCCAGCAGAATTTTCAGCCAGGGCAGCAGCAGGTCGGGTTTGGTCAAGCCACTTAAAAGTATCCGGTTATCCCGGCGTCCATCTTTTTCCCGCTCAATGACAGAGGCGGTACGAAATGAGGTCTTGCGGAAGGCATAATTTAACTTGCGGTCCATCAAGGCCTTACGATCACTGCCGGATACTGGCGCGATGGTTTCACTCCTGAAACTTTCCTCGAGGATATTAGTGATCAGGATGGCGGGCAGCTTTTTCAGTTTTCCCTGCACCTGTTTGAAAGCTTCCAGAGAATGGCTGCTGCCATCAAACTCCGATACAAAGTGAAAACTCTTGTTCTCCCAGACATAAAGACGCATCTCATGATTCGTAATGATCATGAATTGCGAATTTTCCTGTTTGAACAGTGATCTCATGCTTAAACCTGAATATTACTCAGAGCACCATAAACCGGCCCAAGTACCGAAATCATGACCCAGCCCAACAGTGCACCAACAACACCGGTCATGACAGGCTGGATCAAAGCCTGGATTTTGTCGATCGAGTCCTTGATATCACGGTCA
>Ga0181589_10000886_pt1 | contig 22506 bp, 20 predicted proteins | sample 071ome_25_FD_132444 | JGI IMG/M metagenome (GOLD analysis project Ga0181589, IMG submission 132444) | Coastal salt marsh microbial communities from the Groves Creek Marsh, Skidaway Island, Georgia - 071410BT metaG (megahit assembly) | ecosystem: Environmental > Aquatic > Marine > Intertidal...
ACTGAAACATTAAACAATTTGGAAGGAATTTATCTTCATCCTCGCCAACTACCTGACCATATACTGAGATAGGAGCGTCCAACACTCGCCATCTTAGGTCTATCCCAGCAAGCTGATTACCCGGCTCTTGTGAACGGTCGTTTCTTCCGGTATTAGCACCATAATTATCTTGGCTCAAAAAAGCGTCTGCCCATGTACTGAAGCCTTCCGGTCGACCCTGCCCACCTAGCTGGATCATGCGGAAAAATCCTACTTCCAACCCTTCAATAATAGTTGGGGCAACTTCTCCTCTCATACCCCATAGATAAGGGTTGGGTACTGTTCTTTCTTTCTCCAATCGACCCACAAAGGAGTGAATACTCCATGGCCCTAACCATGAGAGCCACTTGTTTTCAAAAGGTTCTGAAATTCTACGATCAAATGAGATCGCCGGAATCGGCCTAGCATTGCTGGATAGTATAAGACTACCATCCCAACCAGGGCCCCACCAACGGTCTATTTGCCCGAAAGAAGCAGACCAGTTGCCAAGGCGGGCAGCTAAGTAAGAGCCCTCCAAAGCGAATCCCTCATCTTCACGACCTTTCCAGTCCTGCTCCATACCATATAGAGAATTCAAGGAAAGTTTTGCCGCAAAACGATCATTCATCCAAGAAGTCGAAACATTGGAGGTAAAACTTGCATGCGGTTTGGATGAAAACCCACGAGCCGTTACCCGATCATCCCGAATTGAAATAGTTGCAGAAAATGGTGACCAACCAGAATTGGACTCTTTAGATATTCGATCTTCCAATAGATTATGGGGTAAATCACCGAAATCTTCTGAAAAGCCATCATGAAGCCTTCCGAGGTCTAATGGCCAAGTATTTTTGGGAAAGGCATATTCCATCCTATCACTCAAAAGTTGTACTTCGTGACGGAGGAAAGAATTATTTGGAAAAAGAAAAGGCTCTGCAAATGAGGAAAGCAAAGAAGACAGCCATAAAAAAACAGTAAGTGTATATCGCATTAAAGATCCAATATGATGCAAATGGAAGAGAATCGAGCAACCTGAAAGGAATAGTCTCGCCCAATAAAGGAATCATCCTAATAGAATAAAAGATATCAATGGAAGACGATCCGCTATTTCGCAGAACTCGACAGCATGCTGAAAAACGCTTGATCTTTCACTCTGGGCAAAGTGATTCAAGCCGTCTTGAGATGATCAAAGATTTCATAAGGCTCGAAAAAGAAATGCTTTATCGCTACCACTTAAAAGGTGATTCGGGTCTTAGGCTCACTTGTGCTCGGGCAATCATTATCGATGTTTTAATCCAAAACCTCTTTACATATGCCCTAAAAGTAGCTGAAGAAAGTCTGGTCAAAATTAAGCCGATGAGTATTTTGGCAACCGGTGGATACGGCAGGGGTGAACTCAGTCCACACAGCGATATAGATTTGATGTTCCTCTACCCGAAAAGTTCGATGGGGAAACCGCTCGACCTGCTCAAAGAAACCATGACCAAGGAAATTCTTTATCCCTTATGGGATACTGGCATGAAAGTAGGGCATGCCTCTAGAGAAATCAACGAGGCATTAACTGAAGCCCAGCGGGATATTCGAAATAAAAATTCCATGCTGGATGCCCGCTACATTTGTGGAGACCGCAAGATAGCCAAACGGTTTATTTCAAAATTTCTCAGTTATTGTAGAAAAAAGAAGCCCGGCGATTATTTAAATGAAGTTCTTGATCATCAAAAATCAAGGAGACAGGAAAAGGGTGGGACTGTTTATCTTCAGGCACCTGATATCAAAAATGGGATGGGAGGACTTAGAGATTATCAAGGGGTTTTGTGGATGGCTAAAGTCAAATTCGAGGACGATGCACTCAAAGCACTCGTAAAAAGAGGATATCTTAATGAGAATGAGGCCAAGTCCTATCAAGAGGCTTATTCGTTCCTACTACGTGTTCGGAATGAATTGCATTTCCGCAGTAAACGACCCGTTGATGTTTTACACTTGGAAAAACAGCCAGAAGTGGCTCTGGGCCTTGGTTATAATGATGAAGACATATTCCCCAGGGTCGAAAAATTCATGGGTGATTTCTACGCACGAGTATCTACCATCCATCAACTCTCCAATCTTTTAGAGCAAAGACTTGTTCGTTCTACCAGCGGCAATACGTCATCGATAAGTTTTAAGTCCGTCTTGCATGCCTACCGCTCATCTCCCCCTGAGAAAGTGGATGGGTTCGAGCTACAAGACGGAGAACTCGATACAGACAATCAAGAGATCTTTGACGAAGAACCTGAGCGTCTCTTGAGACTATTTCGGCACTCCCAGAGGCTTTCTGCAAAACTTTCTCCCAGTTTACGTTCACTAGTAAGAAACCGATTATCTTTAATTGATGCAGGTTTGATTAACTCCACCTCTGCAAATGTTACTTTTCGTTCAATCTTGCAGGAAGTTGGAAATGTTGCCCCAACTCTTATTGAAATGCATGACCTCGGAGTTCTTGGTAGATTCATACCCGAATTTGGCCGGCTTACCTGCAAGGTTCAGCACGATCTCTACCATCGGTTTACTGCCGATATTCATGTGCTAAGATGTATCGAAATACTTGACCAGGTGTTTCAGGGAACCAGGAAAGGATCAGCACCCTACTTGGACGCTCTGCGAAAAAATGAAGTTCCTGGGCTTTTATATTTAATCCTATTCATCCACGACCTCGGAAAGGATAAGGGACCCAAGGGACATTGTGAGCGAGGAGTAGAATTAGGGAAAACATTGATGGAAAGGTTAGGCATTTCAGAAGAAATGCATGATCGTGTATTGTTTGTGGTGCGCAATCATCTGGAAATGGTAAGGTTTGCCAATAAATTTGATCTCGATGACCCGGAGGTGATTGATTCGTTTGCCTCTTTTGTGGAAGGGGAACAGAGACTGCGCTTCCTCTATGTCCATACCTACTGCGATGCTAATGGAACCGCGCCCGATCTATGGAACTCTCATAAAGAAGAGCTCCATACGCATCTTTTTTCCAACACATTAAAGGTTTTGGACGGCAAGCGAGCCCGCAAAGACCCAAGTGAATTGCGTGATTCCTTCAAGGACTTAGAAGTGCGTGGAGTTTCTAAAGATTCTATTTTGGAGCATCTTGATCAAGTACCTGTAAGGTATTTTTCTCATACAGGAAGAGAAGAAGTAGCACTGCACATCGACATGGTTGATCAATATTCCAAGAATGGAAAAGATAAAAATCTTCCTATTGTCAGTTGGAGAAACGATTTACGACGCACTCTCACCGTTGTGGATGTTGTCATCACAGACCGGCCTGGGTTGTTTGAAAAAATAACCGGTGCTCTTGCAGTTACTGGATTAAATATATTAGGTGCCCGAGCAGTCACCAGGCAAGATGATCTGGCCATTGATGTTTTTTATGTTGAAGGAGAAAATGGAGGAATCGTTGAAGACCCTACGATTCGTGAATTTTTTGAAAATACTCTTACTAATTTTATCACCGATCAAGATTGCCCGGAACAGCAAATCTCCGCACATCGCAAAAAGAAAGAGAAATCCAAAACCTTTTCAACGAGTGATAAGTTTGGTGCCACCATTCCCCCGCAGGTCGATGTTTATCGAGACATTTCATTGGGCCGTACTATTGTTGAGGTACGGGCAGCAGATCGTATTGGGCTTCTCCACTTGCTTTCAAAACACATAGCCGATGCAGGTTTCAATATACTATTTGCTAGAATCGCAACCGAACAAGGAATTGCAACTGATATTTTTAATATCGAACCATTGGATAAAGGCTCGGTGCCAGCACCTCGTGCCTTTCTTGATTTACGCGAGAAACTCGGTGAAGCTCTTCATGAAGGTAAGTATTATCACGAAGTTTAATCCAAACTTCTGTGAGTACTCAATTTGTATAATTAAGAAAACAAAGGTAGGGAGATACAGAAAGTCGTACCTTGGGTATCAGACTTAATAAGTTCAAGATCTCCGTCATGTGCCCGCATGATCCGCTTTGAAATGGTTAAACCCAGTCCGGTTCCACCAGTTCGCCCAGTTAGAAAAGATTCAAAAATACGATCTCTTAGCTCCTCTGGAATACCAGTTCCCTGATCCTTCAAGTATATATTTACACGGCCATCTAAACATTCAGAACCAATGTACATTTCACCGCCATTTGGCATGACCTCAATTGCATTAAGCATGAGGTTTAGCAAGACCTGTTGAATTTGACCCTTATCTACAAAAACTTCTTCCTCACCCAATACCTCTCCCCAATGTAAGGACACTTGAGACTGTTCAAGCTTCAGCCTTACCAGCACGGCAGCGTCCTCGAGGATCTCTTGTACTTTCACTCCCTTACGAAAGGACTCGCGGCTCTTTCCAAATTCAAGAATACGACCTGCAATTTGTTCCAAATGATTAAGCTTTTCCCGTATGACCAAGAGATCTTTATTTTTTGATTCATCCTGCTCCTCGCCAAGATTGAGGGAATCAAAGAGTAAACGTACGACCATTAAAGGGTTGCGAATTTCATGAGCGATTTCTGCTGCTAAAGTACCAAGCGTGGTTAGACGTTCGCTCTTTCTCATGCTTTCCTCAGAATCAAAAACCCTCCCATATAGACGAGCATTCTCAATCGCAATTGCACCCAAGTCTGCCAATGCCCGTGCAATCATACGCTCGTCATTATGAAATCGATGGGGTCTATCCAAGTAATGAGTAATTAGACCAATGGGGGCATCCTCAAAAACAACCGGTGTCACCAACATAGAACATAGATTCTCGGAACGGATAAGATCCATAAAATGGTGCTCCTCAGTTCGTAAAAGTTCACGCGTCTGAACCTGCCTATGCCCTCTCAGGGCACTCCCAAGTAGGCTGTCTCCTGGCTTAAGAGTTTCTTCATAGGTTCTTGAACCTTTTTCATCCTCCAAGCACTGGAGGTGTAATAGATCTTGTTTTTCATCGTAGAGAAAAAAAGCGGATAATCGACAACCAAGAAGAAGCTGTCCTTCTCTGGAAATTGTATGTAAAACCTCATCAAATTTACGGGTGCCCGAAATATCCTGACTCAAAAGAACAAGACTTTGTAATTGGTCTGCTTTTTTGCGCAACTGCTGAATCATCCACATATTTTCAAGTACCCTACTCGCCTCATTTGCTATCAGTACGAGTAATCGTAAGTCTTCCTCACCAAATGCCCCAACTTCACAAGAATCGACATTTAATGCCCCTACGGTTCGACCGCCTTCCAATAGTGGTGCGGCCATTTCCGAATTTACTCTATCATCTAGTTTAAAATATTTTTCATCCTTAGATACATCCTTACACAGGAATGGTTCTCCATGAGCTGCGACCCAACCTGTAATTCCCACCCCAACCGGCAATTCAAAACCTCGACTCTTTTCTGGTAATCCTCTTTGTACCTCAATCAGCAAAGTATCCGAACTAGCATTAAGTAAGGAAATGGATACTGAGTTAGCGGAAAAGACCTGCATAACTTCGTCCAAGATTTCCTCTAAAGCACGGACAGAATTAAGTTTTTTTCCAGACAATGTACTGATCCGATACAATGTGTCGATTGCCCGGCCTTCCTGCCTTTTTGATGTACTTTCTTCCACCTACTCCAATTAAAACTTAGACCCAAAAAATGCGAGGCAGGAAATTTTAAAACTTGGGGGATTTGAAATACTGTGAGTTTTTTTAACTTAAGTTATTGCTTAGATTGGAGAAAATGCTCCCAAGATTTTTCCACAGGTTTCCCATACAAGGATGTAACAAAAGGACGGCGAGCCGGTCTCTCTGGCTCTTTTAACAGCCGCATGCCTGCTTCCTTTGGAAGCCTGTTACTTTTTCGGCTATTACAACGAATGCATGAGGTTACTACATTTTCCCAACTCGTACCCCCTCCACGGTCTCTAGGAAGTACATGATCCATATTGAGTTCTTTCGGAGTAAAAGTTTTTCCACAGTACTGGCAGCGGTAATCATCACGTTCCAATAAATTCTGCCTATTAAATTTCATTTCCTGAAGAAGCATACGATCATAAGATCGTAAGAGAAGAACGCTTGGTACAATGACTGATTGACTAACCGTATGAATAACACGAGCACCGGTTATTTCCTTGCTATCCTTACAAAACAAAAACCAAGAATTTGCATCAAAAACTCGAAAGCTCTCGTCTTCTGCATAAATTACCTGAGCATGATCCAATGAAAGTAAGCTAAAAGCTCTTTCGATCCCAATGACATTAACCGGTTGCCACAAGCGATTAAGTACCAAGGTTTGATAGGAAGTATCCATCCTAAGATGACTATAACGGGTGATCGTCTAGGTGTGTCAAAGATTTTTTTGTATCTTTACTGCAACTGGAGAGTCACAAAAAAGATCATGCCTAGTAACTTCTACCGTTCTTGTTTTCGTAAAAATTTAGAAAGGCTTTATGGGCAACCCGGTAACCACCTGGTGTAGGATAATTCCCAGTAAAATACCAATCACCCGAGTGATCCGGTAATGCTTCGTGTAAATTCTCCACACTCTGGTAGATGATTTCCACCGTTGTGAGATTTTTCAAAGCTTCCGGTGCTACTAACTCTGCTACCTTTTCAGAGATCTGCTCCACTGTGAAATTCTCATAAACACGCTTCACATGATTAACTGGATTTGCGTTTGGACTGGAAAGAGCCTCCTTACACTGTTCAGAAACTTCTTTGAGTAAGCCCTTGTACCCGTGATCCTGAATTAAGGATACAGCTGCCTGAAAAGCAATAAACTTACCGAGCTCAGACATATCAATTCCATAACAATCAGGAAATCGAATCTGTGGTGCAGTCGATGCAATCACTAATTTTCTTGGTTTTGAACGCCCCAATATTTTGAGAATACTTTTTTTCAGGGTGGTTCCACGTACAATAGAGTCATCTATGCATACCAAAGCATCTGATTTTTCCCGCACCACTCCATAGGTAATATCATAAACATGGGATACAAGTTGTGCCCGACCAGATTCCTGACTGATAAAAGTACGAAGTTTGATATCTTTATTGGCGATCTTTTCTCCTTTTGGCCAATTATCCATGACTAAATCGTCGATCAACTCATCGGTAAGTTGACCAGACTGCCTGGCATCTATTAAGCGTTGTTTAACTTCTGCCCGACGTACAAGTCGCAACTGTTCCATAAATCCGTAGTAGGCACTTTCAGCCGTATTCGGAACATAGCTAAAAACACTTTTTGAAAAATCATTTCCTACAGATTCCATAACCTGTGGAACCAATAGAGCACCAAGAGTTTTGCGTTCGGCATAGATATCAGGATCGTTTCCCCTCGAAAAATAAATTCTTTCGAATGAACATCCTGAAACTTGTTTAGGGGTTTCGGAAAATTTCTCCCGAATAAGTTCACCAGTGGGACGAACGACCAGAATGCCCCCTGGTTCAATTTCACTAATGTCACCAATACCCTTGTCGAAAACCGTCATCAGCGGTGCTCGTTCGGAAGCAACTGCAAATACTTCATCATCCTCAAAATAATAGCCTGGCCTGATTCCATCAGGATCGCGCATTGCAAAACAATCACCCGTGCCTAGAATACCCGCCAATGCATATCCACCATCCCAATGCTTGGAAGCATTGCGAAAGATTTCAACTGGATCAATCTTGTCGGCAATCCAACGACTGTGTTTCTCACCTATGACTCCATCCGCAGAGGCATTTCCCGAAAGTTTGTCAACCGCAGCATCAAGATAATAACCTGATTCTTCCAATATAGCCTGCGTATCAGTATCAAAAACGGGGTGCTGGCCCCGCTCCACCAGTCGCTGATTTAATTCCTCGACATTGGTAAGATTAAAGTTTCCCGCAATCATCAAGTTCTTGCTCGGCCAGTTACTCTTGCGAAAATAAGGGTGACAAGTATTGGATCCGTACTCACCAGAAGTACCATAACGTAAATGGCCAAGAAGGATTTCCCCTCCATAATCAAAGTTTTGTTTGATGGTCTCAGGGAATTCGTAAAACGCTTTTCCTTTTTTAATCATCTTGCCAAGGGCTTTGTGTTGAGAACCAAAAATTTTAGCCAATGCCTTGGAACTTGTACTTCTTTCCCGAAACATAAAAGACTCTCCAGCAGGCATTTGCAGTTTCATTGAACCGATTCCTGCACCATCTTGGCCACGGTTATGTTGTTTTTCCATCAACAAAAAAAGCTGATTGAACGCCCAGAGTGGACTTCCATACTTTTCGTTGAAGTAAGAAAGAGACTTTTTTAGCCGAATCATTGCGATCCCGCAGTGATGTCCAATTTCGTCACTCATTTGAAATATTTAATGACATTATTTTAGGCGAGGTCCATATGCTTAGGAATCGCACCTTCCCACACATCTATCAAGTTGGAAACCTTGACGTTCAAAACGGATTCTCCAGAAACTCTAAGACTTAGCTCTCCAGAATCATTGGTTTTTCCCAGCCATTGGACAGGCACCCCTAACTTCTTTGCAGATTCTTGTATCTCAGCAACATCATTAGGTCTGACCGCAATGATTGCCCTCCCTTGGCTTTCGCCAAATAAAAGAGAATCCAATCTTCCTGAAACTCCAAAGTCCGGAAGGTCAACTGAGACTCCAATGACATCTTCTCCGAAAAGCATTTCAGCCAGACAAACAAGTAGACCACCTTCGGAAATATCATGAGCAGCACAGATATTTCCCTTCTCAATTTGAGTAATTAATAAATCCTGAAGCGCTTTCTCTGCATCTAAATCTACCTGCGGACAAGTACCTTCTTTTTTCCCAAACCTGGATTGTAAATAATAACTGCCTCCAAGTTCATGAGGTAGTCCGCCCAATAGAATAAGTTCAAGTCCCTGTTCGTTCACCGAACTTCGAGTCACTCGATCGGCATGATCAATCAAACCGACCATCGAGACAACAGGGGTTGGATCTATGGCTCCATCTCCGTGTTCATTATAAAGGCTAACATTCCCTCCCACAACCGGTACATCAAAGTGGGCACAAGCATCAGCAAGACCGGTAACGCATTCTTTAAGCATATGATAAGCCTCAGACTTATTGGGGTTACCAAAATTTAGGTTATCCGTCACCGCAAGAGCACGAGCACCCGAACAGGCAAGATTTCTCATACACTCAACAAAAGCAATTTGTGCACCTGCATATGGATTCAAATAGCAGAACCGGTTGTTACAATCATTGGCAATGGCCAAGTACTTGTCTATCCCGGCTATACTTAATTTTACGACTCCAGCGTCGCTACCTGGCTCCACAGTGCATCCAGACATCACCATATGATCATACTGCTTCCAAACCCATTTCTTGGATGCAATCGTAGGATGTTCCAGAAGAGCAATCAATGCTTCCTCCACATTCTCGGACTTGAGTTCGGGAACCGACTGAACATTCCAATTGCGGGCTTCAGACAGATGCTTTGGTTCTGTTGCAGGTTGGTCGTAAATAGGAGCCTCGTCCGTTAAGGATTTCGCAGGCAAATCCGCCACCACCACACCCTTATGACGAACCACCATACGATCTCCCTCCTTGACCTCTCCAATATGAGCAGCATGCAAGTCCCATTTCTCGAACACTTCTTCAAGTTCCCGCTCCCGGCCTTTTGCAACAATGACCAACATACGCTCCTGACTCTCAGACAGCATAATTTCATAAGAGTTCATTCCTGATTCTCGCTGCGGCACTAGATCTAATTCAATCTCAATACCAGAATTCCCCCTGGATGCCGTTTCACAGGTTGAACAAGTAAGCCCAGCTGCCCCCATGTCTTGTATGCCCACTACCAATCCAGGAATTGACATCATTTCTAGACAGGCCTCCAAGAGAAGTTTTTCCATAAATGGATCCCCCTTCTGAACAGCAGGACGGTCTTCAGCACTTTCTTCGGTTAACTCACGGGATGCAAAGCTTGCTCCTCCCAAACCATCTCTCCCAGTACCCGGACCAACATAATAAACAGGATTGCCCACTCCCGTGGCCGCACCTTTCTGAATATCTTCGTGACGAAGAATTCCAGCACAAAGAGCATTCACCAGAGGATTCCCATCATAACACTCATCAAAATAAACATCACCACCCATATTGGGAATACCCAGACAATTTCCATAATGAGAAATCCCACTGACCACTCCGCGAAATAGTCTTTTTACATTGGTATCATTGATATCACCAAAGCGAAGAGAATTGGTAAGCAGAATTGGGCGAGCACCCATTGTGAAAATATCACGCACTATGCCACCCACTCCCGTAGCCGCACCCTCAAAAGGCTCGATAGCACTTGGATGATTATGGGATTCTATCTTAAAGGCTACGCCCCATCCATCCCCCACATCAATCACTCCAGCGTTTTCTTCGCCTGCTTTAACCAAAACCTGACCAATGGCATCCTTATCTTTCTTCTCTGTAGGAAAAAGTTTGAGTAATTTTCGGGTATTTTTGTAGGCACAATGCTCTGACCACATGACCGAAAAGATACCGAGCTCGGTCAAATTGGGTTCTCGACCAAGGATCTTAAGAATTTGTTCGTATTCTTCAGGTAAGATTCCGTGCTGTGAAATCAACTCAGGAGTAATCTCAACATTCAGGCAGGGCTCTGGGTTAGGGGGAAGTGGGGCAGCTGTGGTTTCCATGATTTAAGCGGAAAGTTTTACTGGAGTGGAATTAATAATGGGTTGAAGAAATGCATGCAAAACCGGTAGTCCATCCAAACATGGATGATGGCTCTCCACGGCCCGCTCGGGATGTGGCATCATTCCATATATATTGCCATCAAGATTACGAATACCAGCAATGTCATTGGCTGAACCATTCGGATTAGGAAGGTAGCGCAAAAGCACCTGACTATTTGCTTCTAGTTCCTGAAGAACATCATCGTCTGCTCGATAATTACCTTCACCATGGGCAATGGGGAGAGAAATTTGAGTGCCTAAAAGTTCGGTGTTAAACCGCTCATTCGAATTTTCAACCATCAATGGTTGGTTAAGACAACGAAACTCCATGCAGTTGTTTCTCACCAAAGCTCCAGGTAAAAGTCCTGACTCACAAAGAATTTGGAAACCATTGCATATTCCAAGTATATTGCCTCCCTGTGCAGCAAATTTTTTTAGATCCTCCATAATGGGAGAAAACCGGGCAATCGCACCACACCGAAGATAGTCTCCAAACGAAAACCCCCCGGGTACAATCACTGCCTCTACCCCATCGGGTAATGGGTCCTTGTGCCAAACCCGACCAGCGGAAATCCCTAATACATTTTGTACTGAATGTTCGGCATCCCAATCACAATTGGATCCCGGAAATTGAATAATTGCTACCTTCACGATATTTTTTCCTCCTTGGGTGGTTCATCCTCAAATATTTCTTCAACCACGGGGTTAGACAGAATTCCTATCCCTTCAATTTCCACGGTCACCTCATCTCCAGGCACCAAAAATCTTCTTGGGCTTCGAGCTTCCCCTACTCCACTTGGTGTACCGGTTAAAATCAGGGTTCCAGGAAGCAAGGTGGTACTGCCACTAAGAAAAGAAATTAGGGTGGGTACATCAAAAATCATATCCGATGTGGAAGATTCCTGCATCTTATCTTCATTCACAAAAGTACGAAGAGTAAGGCCCGAGGGATCGGGTAATTCATCAATTGTAACCAAGCAAGGACCAACAGGACAAAAAGTATCAAAACTTTTACCCCGGCAAAATTGCCCGCCCCCTTTTTCTTTTTGCCAGTCTCTCGCACTTACATCATTGACAACCACAAATCCAAGCACACAGGAGAGGGCTTCTTCGGGTGTTACATTTTTGCAAGGTCTACCGATTACCACTCCCAATTCTCCTTCATAATCCACTCGATCGCTTCGTAAGAAACGAGGAAGAACAATAGGATCACCTGGATTTTGTACCGAAGTCGGAGCCTTCATGAAAATCATAGGATATTTGGGTATTTCGGAACCTGTTTCTGCCGCATGTGCCCGATAGTTATGACCAACTGCATAGATAATACGAAAATCAATAGGTGTGAGAAATTGAAAAGGAGTGATGACTTGGTCTGTTGCCTCAAAAGAGCCATCTGGTCTTTGGATGATCAGAAAGGTTCTTCCTTCCTCATCGAAACGACCAAAGCCCATTTTACCAGCTTGGTCGAGATGACGGAAGATCTTCACTCGCTAGTGATTTCGAAACGGTAATCCTCGATCACGGGATTACTTAGTAATCCATCACATAAGCGATCGATCTCCTCACGGATCTCTGGCGTATCTGAGCCCTCCATCTCAAAAGTAACGGTCTTTCCAACCCGCACCCCTTCAATGGAATGATGGCCCAAGCTTTTAATCGCTTGCTGAACTGCCGCGCCCTGGGGATCCAAAACTGTAGTTTTGGGGGAAACAAATACCGTAACCTTCACGACCTATCTTAAAGACAGGGAAGCGGGCATTGTTTCAACCCTTATTTGCGCACGTGAGAAAATTTACGGAGTTGAAAGGTTGTTTTTCGCAAGCGGATGAAAATTCGTGTGCTCATCTTTCAATCGTTGAGATTCAATGTGGGTATAAATCTGAGTCGTGCCCACATCTGCGTGTCCTAGCATTTCCTGCACTGCTCGTACATCAGCCCCCCCCATCAGCAAATGAGTGGCAAATGAATGGCGTAATCCATGCGGAGTAAGATTTTTTTGAATTCCAGCACGCTTAGTATAATCCTTGACTAATACCCATATCATTTTTCTTGAAATCGGAGTTCCCCGCTTGCTTAAAAACAATTCCCCACCCGATTTTTCCTTAATTAAAAACGGTCTTCCACCATGTAAGTAGTTACGAATGGCCAATATTGCCTGACTTCCAACAGGAATGATTCTTTCCTTTGCACCCTTTCCAAAGATTCGGGCAAATCCTTCATCTAAATCCACTGCATTGACCAAAACAGATGACACCTCAGATACCCTAAGTCCACTCCCGTACATCAATTCAAATATCGCTTTATCCCGCTTACCCAAAGCCGTGGTAAGATCGGGTGCATTTAAAAACTTTTCAATATCCTCAATACTCAATGCGTGAGGTAAAAAACGACCTTTTTTAGGATTGCTCAGAAGTTCGGTAAAATCATTTTTCAAACTTCCTTCCCCGAGCAGAAATTTAGCGAGCATGCGTAAAGCAGATAACTTTCTTGCTAAGCTGGCCACTGCATAACCTTGCTTTGTAAGCGTGGAAACCCATGAAGATATGTGCTCGAGGGAAACTGATGTCCAATCATGAGCCCCATGGTTATGCAAAAAGCAGGCACATTGAATAAGATCGGATTCATAAGACTCAACGGTATTTGTGGAAAGTCCTCTTTCCAATTGCACCCAAGCTAAAAAAGCACTCACTTCTGGTTCAAAACCGACTGGTGGTTCAAGTGGGGTTTCGCCCCGTTTTCGGACGCTGACCTCTGTTTTTGCTCCCACCTTCTTTAAAAATATTGCTATACCTGTGTGTTATTCAGGTACAGGAACGGGGTCAATCGTGCCCGCAAAAAGCTTTCGATAGATTCTATTAACAGGGGTTTTCATACGGCTAACCATGAACTGCTCACGCCTAAGTGCAGAATATCCATATCGATAACTTGCAGCCAAACGAGGGTAGGAAAATAGGTCAACACTCTCAAGCATACCTTTCAAACGCTTCAAATAAAGCATCCCTACCTCAATATTGGTTTCCCATTGAAATGCAGTCCGGTAATGCAATTTAGTAACATCAGACCATGCAGCCTCAGTGAGTTGCATCATTCCTTTGGCTATAGATGATTCAGCGTTTGCATTTAAACTGCTTTCTGCATGGCAGATCGCAAATACAAAGGAGGGGTCAAGGCCAAGTTGCGGGGCTTCAGTTTTAATTTTTCCCCACACCTTTTCTTCATCAATAAAATTGGCATTTGGATCGAAATATTTACAACCTCCGAACTGAGCAAGAAAACAGGCAAAAAATATATAAATAATTTTAATTTCCTTGATTTTCATCAACTTGAATAAACAAGCACTTCAGGCAGGGGCAAGTAAGTTCCCAATAGATTAAAAGATTATAAGAATTAAAAAAAATAGAAAGAAAACCATACAAATTAGAGCAGACCATCCAACTGGGTGAACCCCTAGAGAAGATCTTCTTCTCAAATGCTCTTTTCCTTTCAACCCATTTTCTACAAGTCCCACTTTTTCAATGATTGGATACAGGGTATTCATTGTATGAACCTGCCCTTGTTTTAAAAAAGTAGATATACCCCCGGTCAAACCAGTTACCAAGAGCTGATGCGTTTTGTCATTAAGACCGTTCCAAAATCTGTCCCCAAAACTAAGCAGACCATGACCCAACTTACGATAAATCCAATCAATATCTAAATTAAGAGATGATAAAGAAGGAGGATACTTTCCAAAGACATAAAGCAGCACAAATGAAAGCCCTGAAAAGAAAAGGATTTCTAATTGAGTGATTATGTGAGTGGCATCATAGGGATTATAGCCGGCAGCTCCATTGGGTAATTGTTCATAAAGCCATTGAGGGTTACATCCTATGAATAGGCAAAGGAAGGAAGCCATACCCATTGCAATCAACATATTAACAGGAGCTTCTTTGGGGTGCCTACCGGAGTCACGAGCAAAAAAGGTAAAAAATGGAATTTTGATACCCGCTTGATGAAAAACTCCAGCAGAACCAAATAACAAACACATCCATACCAAAACATGGCCATTCCGGGCAACTTCCGTAATAATGATGGACTTACTTACAAAGCCACAGAACAAAGGAAAAGAAATGGCAATGGATCCGATAATGGTAAATCCAGTCGTCCAAGGCATGTACTTGAATAGGCCACCTAGATGGGAAGCTCTAATCTCACCAGTACGAAAGATAACGGCACCCAGACACATAAATAAAAGGCTTTTGTAAAGCACATGATTAAATGCATGGGCAATTGCCCCATCGATGGCAAGATCTGTGCCGATACCAATCGCCACGACCATAAATCCAATTTGATTAATTTTACTGTAACACAAAACCCTTCTGAGATCATTTTCAATTACTGCATAAAAAAGCGGAAATATGGCCATAATGGTACCAATAACAATCAACACTTCGGCACCAGGAAACAAACGGGCAAGTACACAAACAGCACATTTGGTTGTAAAGGCACAAAGCCAAACCGGTCCGCTATGCGTGGCCTCTGCATATCCATCCTTCAACCAAACATGAAGCCCTGGAAAAGCGGCTTTAATTCCAACTGCCAACAAAATAAGCAAAGCACTGAGCTCGCCCGCTTCCAATTCATCGGTCAATGGACTTAGAGCCAATCCATCTGCACCATTATTATGATAAAGAATCAAAATTCCTGCCAACAATAAAAGTCCGGATGAAATATGAAAGAAAAGATAACGAAAACCAGCCTCTTCCGCCCTTTTTGTGCGCCTTCCCCATATTTGAAAAACAGAAGTGATTGCTAATCCTTCCCACCATAGAAATAATGAAAGTAGATCCCCTGCAAACGCAACTCCGACGGCACTGGCTGCATAAAGGAGGGACATAGAAATTTGCCAGGGGTCACGAACATGAAACGAATAAACTCCTGCGACCAGAGCAGCGATATGGAAAAGATAACCAAAGAGCTTGGCCTGTTCATCTACCATTACGAAAAGCGTTTCGTATCCAAATAATGAAAGCGTAGAACTTGAACCCACCTCCAAAGTTGCGAGGTAGCTCAGCCCAAATAATGGAGCCAAAACTAGGGCAAACGATGCATGCCTACCTCTTAGCACGCCGGCCACCAAGCCACCTATCAGCAGTGTTAAAGCTGGATGTGATCCGATTTCCAATGTTGATCCAAGTAAAGTCATCTTAACTTTCCCAATAATCCTCTTTCCGCATCAGAATTTTTTTTCCTCTCCATTCTCTCATGAATTTGGCAAGGACGACCAATCCCCCGCAGGTTAAAAACCCGAATAGTCCATAAAAGCCAGGTAAGGTCTCAAGAGCATGCAGACTAACATCCTCAGAAAAGGCAGCATGCTTATGCCAAGCTAGGCTAAAAACAAGATCGATCAACAGGACCGCCCCGCATAAACCAAAAAATATCCAAATAGTCTTCTTCCTGTTTTCAGGGTTATCCAGCCAGGTTTGGGAGACAATGGATCCTTTTTGCTTAGACTTCGTTTTCATACTGCAGCGATGTAATTCAGGGGGTAAGTCCAACGATTTGTAATAATACATCCGACCAGAAGAAAAGAAGAAAGCAACCCATTGCTGTAAACAGGATGGGAACTACGCAAGGCCATGGAGCCTCTTTAAAAGATGAATCCTGCTGATTCTCCGAAGTCCTAAAAAATGCACTAACAGCAACGGGTAATAAATAAAAAACATTTAAAAGAGAACTGATAAGCAATACGGCCACAACCCATTGAGCATCCCGGTCCAATGCACCCAGAGCAAGATACCATTTACTAATAAATCCCCCCATTGGAGGTAACCCAATCACGCTCAGTGCACCAATCATAAATGCTCCCATGGTCAAAGGCATCTTGCGTCCAAGTCCGCGTAATTCACTTACATATTTTTTTCCGGTTGCTACAAAAATGGCACCTGCACAGAAAAATAAGGTGATTTTCCCGCAAGCATGCATGGCAATATGAAGAACTGCCCCACCCTGCGCACGATCCGTGGCAATTGCCGCACCCAGCACAATATATCCAAGCTGTCCAATGGTTGAAAAAGCCAACCTGCGTTTCAAATTATCTTGGGAAAGTGCAATCAGAGAAGAAATGAGAATAGTCGCTGAAGCAACAATCATGGTCCATTCTTCACCACTCATTCGGGAAAGAACATCGGCTCCAAAAACATCTGCATAGACTCGGTATACACAAAATACGCCCACTTTTACCACTGCCACAGCATGCAAAAGAGCTGATACTGGAGTTGGTGCAACCATGGCACCGGGCAGCCAGGAATGAGATGGCATTAAACCAGCCTTGGCAAAGCCGAATGTAAAAAGGAACAGAAGGACAATTTGGGTCGTTTCACTAAAATGTCCAACTTTGCCAACATCCTCTATGAAATCCATCGTCAGATGGCCTCCATCTAGCCAAACGTAACACCAACTCAATGCAGGTAAAAGTAAGCAGAGGGAGGTAAAAAGAAGATATCCTAGATAGGTACGCCCACCCGTGCGGGCACTCTTATCCTGCATGTGGGTAACCAGAGGGAAAGTAGAGATGGATAACATCTCGTAAAAGAAATAGATGGTCAGAAGATTAGCCGAGAATGCAACCCCCATGGTGGCAGACAGGGAGAGGGCAAAAAAGGAATAAAACCGTGTCTGAGCATGTTCGTGTAAACCCCGCATATAACCAATTGCATAAAGAGTGGTGGCAATCCAAAGCACAGAGGCTACACTGGCAAATAACAGACCAGGACCATCCACCCGTAAAAGCATAGGAACATAAGAGAATATTTGCCAAATATGGAATTCCACAATGGCACCACTTAAAATCACTGGCACAAGGGAAAGCACCACAGCTGCCTGTACAGACGCGGCTATAAAGGTAAAGAGTTCACGAAGGTTAGGCCTCTTCTCACCCGCCCATATTATCCCAACCAGACCAACCCAGGGAGCTAGCAAGGCAATCAGTGGGCGAATATCCTCTATGATGACCGGATTGCTCATTTGTAATCTACTCCGGTTGGAAGATCATAAGCACGAAGAAACACTTCAATCTGGTCCACCACTTCTTGGTTGTATACTCCAACTGCTATCACAATAGATGCTGCAAGAAGTAGTGGCAGAAGCATACTTAAAGGGGCTTCATCAAAACGAGTTTGATCTTGGCTAAGTCCAAGATCGCCATGTCCCTTGCCAAGATTTTTCCCACTCTCATCCACAGCCAAGTGAATTCTTTCTATTAATCTAAAAAACAGTACCACCATCACCATAGTGGAAAACATGAGGGTAATCATATACTCCCACCTTTCAGAAACCATTCCTCCAGTAATTAAATACCACTTGCTAAAAAACCCACAGGTTGGTGGAAGTCCAATAATGGAAAATCCACCGATAAAAAAACCGGCCATGGTAAGTGGCATCTTGGCAAAAAGGCCGCGCAAACCATCAAAATGAGTGGTTTTACATTTCTCAAGAATAATGCCTGCCCCAAGAAAAAGGCAAAGGGTCATACAGGCGTCGCTAATTACATGAAAAATAGATCCAATTAATCCATAATAATTATATATCCACACCCCGCCCACCATGTAGCCAACCTCAGCCACAATCAAATAAGCAAGCATCCGTTTAATTTCCCTTTGAGCCAATGCCATCACTGCTGCACATACAATCGCCACAACGACTAACCAAGGTAGAATCTCGGCCCACCAAGTTGACTCAAACGAGAACTCTACCCCAAATACAGTAAGGATCATGCGAATCATCACATAAATCATCACCTTAGTGACTAGAGGAGCCAGGAGGCATGATGTTGTGGTAGGAGCATGGCAATAGGCATTAGGTAGCCACGCATGGAATGGGAAAAATGCCATTTTGATAAGAATACCAAGGAGGAGCAAAACAAATGCAACTTGCATGGCTGGGGAGTCGTATAAAGCATTGGCTTCGATCATTTCACGAATACCCACCATATTAAGTGTGCCAGTTTTAAGGTAAAGATAGCCCACACCCAAAAGGTACAGGGAAGCACCAATAGTTCCTAATATAATATAATTAAAGGTGGCCGCGGCTGCCCTGTTTGATCCTAGAGCAATCAGTCCATAACCTGTGAGAGCTGCAACTTCGATAAGTACATAAAGATTAAATGCATCCCCAGTCAGTGCGATCCCTGCAAGCCCAGCAATCTGTAAAAGGAAAAGCGCATAATACATTGCCTCTTTTCCAGGAGTTTGTCTTTGAACAGGGACTTTCGAATACAAAGTAACAAGCAATCCAACTCCAGTTACCACAAGGGTGATTAGGCCCCCGAGGATATCCGCCCTAAATTCAATCCCAACGCCACGGGGAAAAAGGTCCAGAGACCACCCTCCGAGTATATAGGATACTTCGTGAACCGGAGACTCAATCGCCTGCATCAATGTATTCACTGACGCCCAAACTGAAGCAAGCATGGAAAGCACAGAGATCGGATAGCAAACCTTTTTTGAAATCACTCCTGAGAGCGAACATAATACGGCTCCAATCAGCGGGAATAAGAGAATCCAGACAATTTGGTCACTCATCAAGATTATCTTTCCTCTTTGTTGTTATTACCACCATCTTGTGAAGGAGAACCTAATTCACGCATGTGCTTTTTGGGCGACTTTTCTTTTCTTGGAGAGGAATCTACTCCCTTTTTATACCTCGGAGCAGTATTGCGGCTTCCACTGTTTGTTGCTTTCGTCGCCTCGCGATTCGAAGCACTGGGCCTAGATTTTCTTCGCCTAGGCGATTTTCTGAATTTAAAGACGGAGGATTTTTTATCCTCAATTTCTAACTTTTCAAGAAGTTCATCTTCTTCGACTGTGCCATAAGCCCGATAAATCCTTAGACAAACGGACAGAGCAAGACCAAGAGTCGCCACTCCCACCACTATGGCGGTTAGCATTAGTACATGTGGTAATGGATTTGTGTAGCTAGAAACTAAGGTAGATTCCAAAGCTTTGGGACTTATCTGGGGAGAGGTTGAACCATTTAAATCTACATCAATATGAACACCATGTGGGTCATGTTCAGGAAGATAGATTGGGATGGTGGCCCCCTCTTTAACTCCAATCGATACATAAAATAAAATAATCGCCGTTTGAAAAATCGACATACCTATTAATTTTTTGATCAAGTTATTCTTGGCGATCATCGCCCAGAGCCCAATCAGGAGCAGAATTACATAGATAAAATAATTTACCCTCTCGATCAGTAGTTGATTGAATATGGAACTATCCTCAAACATTAGACCAAATACTTTATATGCTCACAGACCATCTCTCATTCTGCCATCTGTGGAAAGACTAGCATAGAGGGCAAACATGACTGCAGTGACGGTAAAGCCCACACCAATCTCAACCCCGAGCATAGCATGATAGCGAGCCATTTCAGGACTTACGGGAAGAACGGCTGAAAGATGTGCATAATCTAGGAACTCCCCACCAAGAAGCATGGAGAGCAATCCTATTCCCCCATAAATTACAATACCAAGAGCAGCTACTGCAAAACAACGCTCCACAGGGAAGCGCCGAAGGGCACTTTTCAGATCCCAAGCTAAGGCAATGAGGATAAAACTAGCCCCCATTGCCACTCCACCCTGAAAGCCCCCACCCGGACTGACATGCCCGTGAGCTAGCACATAAAGAGCAAAAATCTGGATAACCGGAATAATTAATCTCACCGTATTGGTTACGATTAAATCGGGCTCAAAATCGACCACAAACTCACGGTCTCTGGTTCTCCGCCTAGGACCTCCGCGAAGAATGGAAAAAACAGCTACGCCAGCAATAAAGACTACCACAGTCTCAAACATGGTATCAAACCCTCGGTAATCTGCCAGAACCGCAGTTACCATATTAGGAACTTCAGTATCCACTCCAGTATTTGCAATAAAATGGGACGATAAAGGAGATGAGGAAGCAGGGGCCTGTGGATCGCCCCAGACGGGAAAGTCTTGCACTGCCCAAGCAAGTAATAATCCTAAACAAAGCACTAAAATGAATGCCAATCGTTTCATCAATCTTTTGCCCTTCTTTTTAAGTTAAAAACAGTGGCAATTAAAATTACCGTGCTTACACCGGCTCCTACTGTAGCCTCTGTAAAGGCAACATCCACAGCCCCCATTTCCGCCCAAAGTAAGCACATTAAAAAGCTGTAAATAGCAAAAACTGCGGCGGAAACTACTAGGTCCCTAACCCATAAGGTCAGAATAGCAACCACTACTAGCAATCCAAGAATTAGAGTATTGAAAAGTTCCAAGCCCATCTTCTATTCCGCCTTTTTTTTCACACTCTTCTTTTTTAGCTTCTTGAGATCTTTCTCGCCCAAAGGCATCTCATCGTCTTCAAAAGCCGCTCTCATCAAGGCATGGGAACTCGTGGGAGTGGTAATAAAAATAAACAACACGATTCCCAATATTTTGAAAAGTAACAGCCAGCTCGTAACAGAGAAATCCTCCATAATAACAAGTCCGAAACCAGCCAACATCAACATCGTGGATAAGGTATCTCCTTTGCCAGCAGCATGCATACGGGTGTAAAAATCAGGGAATCGGATCATCCCAACAGATGTTCCAAGGAAAAAGATCAACCCTACCACACCCATAGCCACTCCAATGGCATGAACGAGAAACCAACCCGGACTATTGCTAGGCACATTAGCTATAGTAGCAAGCAAATCCATTATCCCCGAGACTTCCTCCCTGTTTTAGCTAGCCTTGTTTTTTCCATTTCATGTAATGGAATCGTTCGATTGAAGTAACGAGATATTACAATTGCACCCACAAAGTTGAGCAGTGCATAGGCAATTGCAAAATCAACAAACATATCCACCCGATCAAACAAAGTACCAATAATAACTAGGATTATGGCAGTCTTCGTACCAATCACATTTACTCCAAGGATCCGGTCAAACCCAGTGGGCCCTTTTACAATACGGTAGAGAATCGGTAACATGAGCACCAACAATGAGGCACCCATAATAATAGCAAACCATTCTTTCACCGCTTTTTTCTCTTCCTTTTAAAAGCATCAGGTTCAAAAACCTCAGCAACTTTACGCTCAATTGCACCCTCCAATAGATCATCTTCCAAAAATTGACTCATGGTATGAACATGAAAGATATCACCACGGATTAACATGGTTATTGTACCCGGAGTAAGCGTAATCGAATTGGCAAAGACAAATTTGGCAAAGTCTGTTTTCAACTTGGTCTTGATGGTAACAACTCTGGGAGCAACCTCCTCAAATCCTTGTTTCGTCATGGCCAGTTTGAAAACATGCATATTAGCTTTAACAATCTCCACCGTTAACCAAGGAATATACCGCAGAAAGGCACCCGTTTCTTTTACCCGATCATCCCAAGATTTTTTACGATCATGAAAAAGAAAATCCTGAGAAATGTAGGTTACAAAAAAACTGCTAACCAATCCAAGACTTAAGTGAAACGCATCAAATTTCCCGGAAAATACAACCCAGTTTGCGAAAAGTAGAATAAAGATGATGATCGGATACACGGGAGGTAAAAATACTTAATTAAAACATTAAGAAAGGGGCATTTGGTTCCTTGGGCAATTCAGATCGGAAATTTTTGTACGATTTTTTATTACATAAATTATTTAGTAAAGGATTCCATTTGATTATATGTAATCTGAAACTATTTTAGAATAATGATAATCATATTATCTCCTGCAAAGACTCTTGATTTTGATACGCCATCTCCAATAAGTTTATGCACACAACCAGAGTTTCTTGATCTTTCTCATGATTTGATAAGTGGATTATCCAATTTATCTGTTGAGC
>Ga0181589_10000887_pt1 | contig 22499 bp, 16 predicted proteins | sample 071ome_25_FD_132444 | JGI IMG/M metagenome (GOLD analysis project Ga0181589, IMG submission 132444) | Coastal salt marsh microbial communities from the Groves Creek Marsh, Skidaway Island, Georgia - 071410BT metaG (megahit assembly) | ecosystem: Environmental > Aquatic > Marine > Intertidal...
TCGATCCATCGCGCGAAGTGTTGTCTCGCGCGTCGAGCGAGACGTTCCGTCGAGCGAGGACGGCGGCGCGCGAGGGACGGACGTCGTCGAGGGTGCGGTTGATTTGATTTTTTAAAAAATCCAGAACCGATCGCATCTTCGTCGCCCGCGGCGCCGCGAGAGGACGCCGAAGACGCGCGGCGCCTCTCGATCGATCGAACGCGATGGCGTCGTGGCCCGATCCTCGCGTCGAGTTGCTTCGCGCGGCGGTGAGGACGACGACGGGCGCGGACGCGTCGGCGGCGGCGAGAGGCGGCGTCGGCGACGGAGGCGAGGACGCATCGACGCGAGGCGGTGCGCGCGCGAACGCCAACTCGGGGTTGACGCTGGACGATTTGATTCTGCGACGCGCGGTCGGCGGGGGCGACGGCGGCGGTGGGCCGAGGGATGGCGGCGCGAACGGCGCGGCTCGAGGCGCGGCGGCGAGCGGAGCGGGAGCGAGCGGAATGGTGTTCTCTCGAGCGCGAGCGCCCACGGTGGTGACGGGATGGCAGAATCCGCACGAGCGTCGAGATGAGGCGGCGAGGGCGGGCGACGGGCGTCGTGCGCGCGTGGGTGAGAAGACGAGAGAGTACGCCGAGGATAGACGGTTGGCGCGACACCCCACGCAATTGGCGGGAACTCGTAACGCCATCGGTGTCGTTCGAGAGACGGTGGATTACAACGCCGGGTACCTTTCGCCGAATGAGGTGAACGCAGACATGGACGGACCGCCGTCGCCAGTGCGGGGATTTGCACAGAGATTGATGTCCTTGGAGGCGTCGCCGACGCCTCGCGGAAAGCACTCGCGAAAACGAAGTAAGACGCAGAAGAGCGCCGAGCCGGAGGGCGCGTACGCGTTCGAGGAGAACAGAAAACGCGCGCGAGCGCGCGCGAGCGCGACGGAGGCGGAGGCGCTCATTGCCGCCGCTCGGAGGATGCCCGCAAGTCCGGGAAGCGACGTGGGCGGTCCGGGATCGGCGTCTCGCTCGGGTCGAGCGTTGCGCGCGCCGGGCGCGTTCTGGGCGTCGTCGAGCGCCGCCGCAAGCGGGCGAGGCGAACAGTCTCAACCGACGAAACGCGGGCCGGGAAGACCGCCGAAGAATGCGAAGCAGTACACACCTCCGACGTCAGAGGATGAGTACGAAGATTTCGGTGGGGAGGACAAGGAGGACGACGACGGAGAATATCGACGAAGCAACGCAAACGCGCAGCGCGCTGTGCATAGAATTAGACAAGGCATGTCCGCCGTCGGTCGTCCTCGAGGTGGCAGCGCGCAGCGAGCGAATGGTTCTCGCAAGGGAAAGCCCGGACCCAAGCCAGGCGCGGCGGCGGCGAAGAAAGCCGCGATGATCGCCGCGGGCATCCCGATTCCAGTGTTACCGCCGGGCGTCAAGCGCGGACGCGGGCGTCCACCAAAAAGCATGCTCGTCATTCCCGACGGGCCGGCAAACGCGAATCTTTCAGACTACGTCCTTCGATCCATAGCCGAAGTCGACCCCGCCACCGCGGAGCGAGTGAAACCGAACAGGGCAAGGGATCGCGAGTACGACGACAAGCCGAACAAATTGAGGATACGATCACCGAAATACGATCACATTCACGTCGAAGAAGAGAAGACCGCCTGCGTGGCGTGCGGACGAGTCGATGGTGAGGACAGAATGCTTCTTTGCGACGGTTGCGATCGAGGGTATCACACGCACTGTCTCGTTCCCAGACTGGATAAAGTCCCAGAGAATGAATGGTTTTGCTACGAGTGCGTGAGCCACAACCGTCCCAAAACGGCAGCCGCCGAAGCGTTCGAGCGACGAAAAGCCGCCAAGGCGCCCAAGACGACCTACGAAGCGTACGACGAACGCGAAGAGTACGACAAGGACGGTCAACGTCTCAGCGACAAGTTCAAACTCAATGGCGAACGCAAGCGCAAGCCAGGACCGAAACCGGGCTCGAGAAACAAACTCACCAGAAGATACAGCGATGGATCACGCGATGATCACAGGAGAGACCCCGTCGACGATCCAGACACGATCGAAAAGCGTCCGGTGGGTCGTCCTCGCAAGGACCCAAACGCGTGGTCGGATGAACAGCTCGAGGCGTTACAAAACGCGCAGGTGCGCGTCGATCTCGGTCGTAAAAACTTTTGGACCGAGGTGGCGAGTTACGTACCGGGTAAAAGCGCGCGCGAGTGTCAAGCCAAAGTCTACGCCGGTCTCAATCTCGGCGATGTAGACGGCGACGAACGTCCGGCGGAGGACGACGCCGCGGCAGAAGAAGCGCAAGACGACGACGACGATCTCTCCGAAGACGATCGCGACTTCCCTCGAGAGCGCACGCTCCGAACGCCCACCAAACCAAATTCTTCTCGAGAAAACATCGATCGCTGGCGTCATCGCGCACACGCGCCACCCGCGTGATTAATGCATACGCGAGTCGTTTTCGCATCTCCGCCGCAACCGCCGCGCGTGTCCCCATTCGTTCGCCCCTCTCATGCGCGACCGAACCTTTGGCGCCCTCGCTCTCGCCGCGCTCACGCTCGCCTTCGTCTACTACACCCTCTGGCTCCTCGTCGTTCCTCTCGTGGACGACGGACATCCCGCGCTCGCCCTCTTTCCCCGTCCCGAGCTCGCGGTGGCGTTTTCAGCCCATTTGGGCGCGGGCGTCGTCTGTCTCTCCGTCTTCATCGTCGGCGCGGCGATGATCATCCATCGACCGCGAAAGGAAGAGAAGCGCGCGTGATCGTCGAACGCGCGATGTCGAGCGAGGCGCAGGACGCGACGCGCGCGAGAGATTCGGAGGTTCGGTTGGTGTCCCAATTACGACGACGAGACGACTCGGGACTCGACGGCGAGACGTGGAGCGACACCGACGCCGAGGACGCGAGACGGACGCAGAGAGACGAGATTGCCGTCCTGACGAGCATTTTCGACGAGCGCGCGCGAGGAGAAGACGCGGAGGCGGCTCGAGATGGTACGCTGTACGACGAGGACGACGCCGAGACGACGCCGAGGAGGTTTCGACTCGAGTTGGAGATTGAATTAGAGGCGTGTTCGACGGGCGAGTGGGTCGTGGAAACGACTCAAGAGGACGCGTGCGACGATGAAGGAACGCAAATTCGCGCGAGATGGATGCCAACGATTTTTTTGGAATTTATTCTACCGGAAAAATATCCGACGAGAGACGCGCCGGCGTTTGTCTTGACGTGCGACTGGTTGTCGAATAGTCATCTGAGCGCGCTGTGCGCGAGGTTAGACGACATGTGGAACGCCTCGCGGTCGAGCGGCGCGATCGGTGAACCCATCGTGTTCGATTGGACCGAGTGGTTGAAACTTGCCGCGATGGAGGAGACGCTTGTTAACGCGGACGGGGTCTTGAATCTGTCCAAGAAGGGATTGGGATGGGCCGGCGACGGATTCGAGCTGGATCCGCGTGGCGTCGCGACGGCGAGAGACGCGAGGGAGGCTGAGTTTTCCATATTACGCGCGGATGCCATCGGGCGCCGTCGAGAATTTTTAGCGAGCGAGGATAACGTCTGCGGGACGTGTTTTGCCGACGACGTGAGAGGCGTCGACATGCGTCGCGTCTCAGCGAGTTGCGGGCATCGCTTCTGCGTCGAGTGCGTCACGCGCATGGCGCGAGTGCACGTCCGAGATGGCACCGTCAATGAGCTCGTGTGTCCGGATCCCGAGTGTTCTTCCTCGATGGATCCACAGACGTTACGGGAGGTTTTAGACGACGAAGAATTTACAAAGTATGAAGCCTTGGCGTTGTCGAAAGCTCTCGACGCGATGCAAGATTTGGTCTACTGTCCTCGATGCGAACATCCGACCATCGAGGACGAAGATCACTGCGGGAGATGTCCCAGCTGTCTGTACGCCTTTTGCTCGCTGTGCCGATCGACGTGGCACGCGAGATCGGAGCCGTGTTTGAGTCCCGCGCAGCGACTCGCCGTGCTCGAAGGACGCAAGCGCGGCGACTCGCACATGTCCGAGGAGGCTTTACGAAAATTTAGAGAAGAGATGGCCGACGCTTCCGCCGCGGCATACGTCGCTCGCAACGGACGCACGTGTCCAGACTGTCGGCAGGGCATAGAAAAAAACGAGGGATGCAACAAGATGACGTGCACGTGCGGATGTTTCATCTGCTGGACCTGCGGAAAAAAACTCACGGGCGACGGGTACTCGCACTACAGAAACGTCAACGGCGAACCCGGCACGAGCGCGTGTCAACTCTTCGACCTCGACGCCGTGCAAGCGTGGGAAAACGAGATGGCGGCCCTACAACTCGGCCGTCGAGGCGGCGGCGGCGGCGAGCGCCGCCGAGACCGCGCCGCCGACGTCGTCTCGTGCGTTCGATGCAAAGCCGCCAACGCGAGATTCGACAGAAACAACCACGTTCGGTGTTGGTCGTGCAACACCTCCTTTTGCGCCGCGTGCAGGTCGGTCGTCGCGAAAACGTCCGAGCACTACGGTCCCGGAAAGCCTTGTAAACAACACGCGTAAACAACATGCCGCGCCGTGCCGAGACGGGCGCCGCCGCCACGCCGTCGGGAAAAAGCGCACCCACCTCTGCGCGACGCATCTCCGCGCACCACTTCGCGTCCGTCGAAGCCGACGACCCGCGCGACGCTCGAGACGCTCGAGACGACGCTCGCGCCTCGCGCGCCGTCGTCGTCGTCGTCGTCGTCGTCGTCGTCGTCGCGCATCTCGAGCGTCGTCGCGCGGGATGGCGTCCGCGGGGACGTCCGCCGTCTGGGACGCATTTCTGCTCGTCGATCCTCTCCTCCCCACCGGTGGATTCGCGCACTCGCTCGGTCTCGAACCCACCTTACTGAGCGGTGCGCTCGCGGACGACGACGACGTGCGGACGGTGGAGGCGTTCGTGCGGGACGCGGGACAGAATGCGCTCGACGCGCAGGCGCCCTTCGTCTTGGCGGCGCGCGAGTGCGCCGCGTGTGAAGACCGCGCGAGAGGACTCGAACGGTGGAGGAAGTTAAACGCAGAGTGCCGAGCGATGTGTGCGTCGAACGGGGTGAACAGACGGGCGAGCGAGTCGATGGGATCGGCGCTGTTGCGAGCGACGACGACGGCGTTCGGAGGTGAAGACGCCGAGGACGGCGCGGCGGCGTTTTTAGCATCCATCCGGCGTCACTCGCGAGGAAAACCGAGAGAAGCACCGCAACAGGCGTGTGTGTTCGGCGCGGCGTGCGCGGCGGTGGGATTCGACGCCCTCACGACGGTGCGCGCGTTCGTCTACCTGGCGACGAGAGACGCGTGCTCGGCGGCGACGCGTCTCAACGCCAGCGGTCCGCTCGAGACCGTCGCCGCGCTTCGACGCGTCTCCATCGCCGCCGAACCCGCGTGCGCACACGCCGTCACCGCGTACGAGTCCCATCTCCGAACCCGCATCTCTCCCGACGCCGACGCCGACGCCGCGTTCGTCGCCCGCGTCGCCCGCGCCGCCGCCTCCGCCCCCATCGCCGATCTCGCCCAGGGCGCGCACGACGAATCCGCCGCGCGGCTCTTCAACTCGTGACCGCGATCCCTCCGCGCGTCCTTCTCGACCCCGACCCGAAACCGACCGCGATCGACTTCAATACGATCCAATCAATCCCCGCGCACACTCATTCAAAGCGACGCGACGTTTGACGCGAACCGACGACTGGGACCCCATAGACCCCCTCTCGACGAGTCACGATTCGTCATAGACGACCACCGACCCGGACCTCCGAACGGGCCGACCGTGTCGACCGACCCGTGCCTTTTCGCGCGGATTCACGAGTTATGACTCGTCGAGAGACCCTGGCCATACGCGAAACGACGCGAACCGGCGCGAACGGGCGCGACGATCGACCCACCGCGATCGACACATCGACGCGCTCGAGGTGCGACGCGTGACGCTCGATTCGACGCGACGCGACGCGCGATGGATGCGAAAGGGGTTGTATGACGTCGTCGTTCGCGCGGCGCGCGGCGCGCGCGACGCGACGCGCGTGGGTGGGACGGTGACGGATGGAAGTGGATAACGATGACGCGGGACGTGGCAGGCGAACGGACGCGCGCGCGCGTCGGTGGTGAAGGCGCGAATGGACGCGTGGACGGTGTGACTGACGATGGAAACGTATGAGTCGTGTTTTGGAACCGCGCGCGCGCAGAGAACGTAACGATGGTTGATTGCTCCGCCATCACCGCCGAGGCGACGTGCGCCGCCACGCAGTACTGCAACTACGCGGCGACTACTGGTTGCACACGTGCCGCGTCTTTCTTTGGCGGTAAGGCTGTGTTGCCGACCGGTGCCGGTTATGGTATCGTCATCGGTTTCGGTTTGTTCTTCTCCGTCGCCACCGGTATCATCATGGGTCTCGACAAGAGATACGGGGGTACCAACGTCTCGTCCGAGTTCTTCAACACGGCGGGCCGTAACGTCAAGACCGGTTTGACCGCGTCTGTCATCGTCTCCCAGTGGACCTGGGCGGCGACTCTTTTGCAATCTTCGAACGTTGCCTACCAATACGGTGTCTCCGGTCCGTTCTGGTACGCGTCTGGCGCCACCATTCAAGTGTTGCTCTTCGGTATGCTCGCCATCCAAGTGAAGCGCTACGCGCCGAACGCGCACACCATTTGCGAAATCATCGACGCTCGTTGGGGCGCCAACGTGCAAAAGGTGTTCATCTTCTTCTGCTTCTTGACCAACGTCATCGTTTCCTCGATGCTCGTCCTCGGTGGCGCCGCCACCGTGAACGCGCTCACCGGTATGAACACGACGGCCGCGGGTTTCTTGATCCCGATCGGTGTCATCGCGTACACCATGGCCGGTGGTCTTAAGGCTACCTTCTTGGCTTCCTACATCCACACCGCCATCATCTTCGCGATCTTGATCTCCTTCATCTACATCGTGTACGCTGGTGCCAGCGACAAGGGTCTCGGTTCCCCGTCCAAGGTGTACGACCTCCTCGCGAGCGTCGCGGCCCGTGACGTCACCAGCGCCGAATGCGTTGAGCGTCTCACCCAAGGTCAAAACTGCGGTGCGGTCGACAAGAACCAAAAGGGTTCTTACTTGACGATGCTTTCCGAGGGTGGCGTCATCTTCGGTATCATTAACATCGTCGGTAACTTCGGTACCGTCTTCGTCGACCAATCGTACTGGCAATCCGCCATCGCCGCCAAGCCGAGCTCCTCCACCAAGGGTTACCTCCTCGGTGGTCTCGTTTGGTTCACCATTCCGTTCGCCCTCGCTACCGCCATGGGTCTCGCCACCGTCGCGCTCGACTTGCCGGTCACCGGCGACGAAGCCGGCGCCGGTCTCGTCCCGCCGGCCATCGCTACCCACTTGATGGGTAAGGGTGGTGCCGCGGCGATCGCCGTCATGCTTTTCATGGCCATCGTGTCCACCGGTTCCGCTGAGCAAATTGCCGTCTCCTCCTTGTTCGCCTACGATGTCTACCGCAAGTACATCAAGCCGAACGCCACCGGTGAAGACATCCTCCGCGTGTCTCGCTACGGCGTCGTCGCCTTCGGCGTCTTCATGGGTATCTTGTCTTTGATCCTCGACGAGCTGGGACTCTCCCTCGGCTTCGTCTACCTCATGATGGGTATCTTCATCGGTTCCGCCGTCATGCCGATCTCCTTCGTCTTGACTTGGGACAAGGCGAACGGACAAGGCGCCGTCGTCGGTGCCATCACCGGTCAAATCCTCGGTCTCATCACCTGGATCTCCGTCGCCGCCGGCTTGTACGACAAGGTTACCATCAAGACCCTCGGTATGAACTACCCGATGCTCGCCGGTAACGTCGTCGCCATCTGCTCCTCCGGTATCGTCCACGCGGCCATGTCCTACATGAACCCGCAAAACTTTGACTTCAGTACCTTGAACGACCGCATCCAGCTCATCGACGATAAGCTTCCGGAGTTCGAAGAAGACGAAGATTCCAACCCGCAACAACTCGCGGACGCTCTCGCCTGGATCAAGAAGTGGGGCGTCGGCTTCTCCTTCATCATGATCATCGTCTGGCCGTGCTTGTCTCTCCCGGCTGGCTGCGGTACCGCGGCCGGCTGCGGCGTCTTCAACAAGGGTTACTTCAACCTCTGGGTCGGCATCGCCCTCGCGTGGGGTACCGTCGCCACCGCCGTCATCATCCTCTTGCCGGTGTACGAATCTTGGGATTCCATCTCCATCGTCCTCAAGGGCATGCTCACCAACGACGACGTGCACATGCGCATGGACATCATCGAGGGTAAGCTCGACTCGCTCCTCGCCCCGGGCTCCACCAAGGAGAACGAAAAGTTGTCTCAACAACCGGGCTACCGCGCCAAGCTCATCGCCGGCCACTTGTAAGCGGCTGAGCCGTCACGTCGCTGAAGCGCCATGAAGCGCTCGCGCGAACATATCATTATTTACGAGCCAAAATTCTTTCTCTCACGCTGCTTCTAAGCATGTAGAGCGGTAGAGAGTGTACACACACGCATGTAATGAACACAATTCCACCGTGGCTTAACGACGTTTCACCACTAAAACGCTTCCGCGGTATAGCTCGCGCGCGCGAGGACTGAACGCTGAACGCGATGAATTACGATATATGTAGAAATTTTATTACATGATGAAATAACGTCGAGTGAGTGGGAGTTCCTGAGCCGGTTCGCTCTTGAGAATGACGCCGTCAGCACGCACTTCGTACGTCTCCGGATCGACTTCAATTTTCGGACATGCGTTGTTCAAAATCATATCATCCTTGGTGAGGTTTCTGCACTTTACGACGGCTTCCACTCGTTTCGAGAGCCCGTAGGTTGATCCGACGTCCGCCTTCGCCGCCGACGCGCTGACAAAAGCGATGCAACTCTTACCCGGTTTTAAAGCTCCGAACATGCCTCTCATGATGACGGGCTCCGGCGTGGGGATGCTCGCATTCGCATCACCCATCTGAGACCAAGCAATTTGTCCACCCTTGACGATGAGTTCCGGCTTGGCGCCGAAAAAGGCGGGTTTCCAAATGACGACGTCGGCAAACTTTCCGACTTCCAAGCTCCCAACCTTGTGAGATAAACCGTGCGCGATCGCTGGATTGATGGTGTACTTCGCGATGTAACGCTTCACTCTAGCGTTATCCACACCGGTGTTTGCATCTTCGTCCAGCGCACCGCGCTGCTCCTTGTTCGAGTGCGCCGTCTGCCACGTTCGACGAATCACCTCGCCCACGCGTCCCATGGCTTGCGAGTCGCTCGCCATGATGCTGAGCGCACCCATGTCGTGAAGCACGTCTTCCGCGGCGATCGTCTCGGCGCGGATGCGAGACTCGGCGAACGCGACGTCCTCCGGAATTTGTGGGTCCAAGTGATGACACACCATGAGCATATCCAAGTGTTCATCGACGGTGTTTTTCGTGTACGGACGCGTCGGATTGGTGGACGACGGGAGAACAGCCTTTTCACCGCACACCTTGATGATGTCGGGCGCGTGACCTCCACCGGCGCCTTCGGAGTGATAGGTGTGGATAGTGCGACCCTTAAATGCCTCGATGGATTTTTCTACGCAGCAAGACTCGTTCAGGGTGTCTGTGTGAATGGTGACGGCGACGTCGTACTCTTCGGCGACGGAAAGACAGTTGTCGATGGCGGCGGGCGTGGTGCCCCAGTCTTCGTGTAACTTCAAGCCCACGGCGCCCGCGCGGATGATTTCGTGTAAACCCTCGGGCTCAGCGGTGTTTCCTTTACCGGTAAAGGCAAAGTTGAGAGGCAACGTGTCAGTCGATTCCAACATGAATCGAATGTGTGCGGGAGACGGCGTACACGTCGTCGCGCACGTCCCCGACGCGGGACCGGTCCCTCCCCCGAGAAGGGTGGTGATACCGCTCGCGACGGCTTCCGTGCACAACTGCGGACATATGTAGTGAATATGCGTGTCGAGCGCGCCGGCGGTCACGATACATCCCTCCGCGGCGATGGCTTCCGTGTTCACGCCGACCACCATGCCCGGCGTGACGTCCGCCACGTCTGGATTCCCACCGTGACCAATACCGACGATATGTCCATCTTTGATGCCGATGTCAGCCTTATAAATGCCCGTGTGATCGATGATGAGGGCGTTGGTGATGATGGTGTCCAAACAATCCGCCGCTCCGACGCCCGCCTGTTGCGCCATGCCTTCTCTGAGCGTCTTCCCGCCGCCGAATTTAGATTCCTCACCTTTCATCGTCAGATCGCGCTCTGGCGTCACGTACAGATTCGTATCTCCCAATCGCACGCGATCACCCACAGTCGGTCCGTACATGTGCGCGTACTTGTGTCTCGGAATCATCAAGGGCTCGCCCGCGCCCAAATCCTCGGCGTCGACGTGCCCGAATCCTCCGTCTCGCACGCGTTGCATGACTTCCTCGATTCTCTCCGCCGTCGCCGGTCCATCGACGAGATTATTACCGCCCTTGACGACCCTGTTCCCGGCGATGTCCACGAGCGTCACCGTCTTCGATTCCCCCGGTTCGAATCGAACCGCCGTGCCGCTCGGAACGGCGAGTCGTCTCCCGAACGCGCGGCGACGATCGAAACTCAAATACCGATTCGCCTCGATCAAGTGAAAGTGACTCCCCACCTGAATGGGTCGATCGCACGTGTTCGTCACTCGCAGCTTGACCTTGTCTCGTCCCGCGAGTAATTCGATCGACTCCTTGGACGTGCACACCTCGCCCGGCGCCGGAGACTTTTTCGCCGCCGCCGGCGCGAACGCGTCCGCCGCCGGTACCGGTATAAACGATCCACGCAGCGCCGACTCCAGATCCACGTCGTCCGCGCATATAGCGTCGTGCACCGTCACTAATTTCGTCCCATCCGGGAACGTAGCCTCGATCTGCACGTCCCCGACCAACTCGGGGACGCCGTCCAGCGCGTGTCGGCGTCCGAGCATCCTCTTCCCCTCGTCTTGCACCTCTGCCGCCGTGCGCTCGCCGCCGCGCGCCAGCTCGGCGCACTGCATGGCGATCAACGCCACGGCTTCGGGATGATTCAATCGCATCCCGGACGCCAGGCGTCGCTGCGCGAGGCGTCCCGCCGCGTACAGCGTCGAGAGTTTGTCCACCTCGCACGGTGTCAAACGCATCGCGGTCTCCTGCGTCTCTCACCCGTTCCTTCGCGTTCGTCCGCGACGCGCGTTCGATGGTACGACTATCGCGCGTCGCTTTCCGCGCGTCGGTTCGCGGCGCGCGTCGTCGCGTCGACGTGTGCGGCGATTGGTCGTCCGTCGAATGCGAGAAGTCGCCGAAAGGTCACACCTCGCCTCGCGCGTCATGGGTGCTCCCACGCGCGCGCGCGACGGTGACGACCACGCGCACGGACACTCGCACGCGGTCGACGCGCACGGACACTCGCACGCGGTCGGGAGCGACGACGAAGTGGTATTCGGTGAATTACACGAACACGACGGCTTGAAGCCTCATCGACACGAGATATTGCGCGGGCCCGGCTCGTTCGCCAAGCGCCGACGCGCGAGCGGACGATCGAAGCGCGCGCAGACGTTCGCCGAGCGCGCGTACACGGTGGGCATCGGTGGTCCCGTGGGGACTGGGAAGACGGCGCTGACGTTGGCGCTGTGCCGGCGGCTGCGCGACGCGTACGACGTCGTGGCGGTGACGAATGACATCTTCACGAAGGAGGACGGTGAGTTTTTGATCGCGCACGACGCGTTGAGAGATCCCGGACGCGTACGGGCGGTGGAGACCGGTGGGTGTCCGCACGCGGCGATTCGAGAGGACATATCGGGAAACTTAAACGCGGTGGAGGAATTGACGGCGAAATATCCGGGCGTCGACGTGTGTCTCATGGAGAGCGGCGGCGATAATCTCGCCGCGAATTACAGCAGAGAACTCGCGGATTACATCGTATACGTCATAGACGTGTGTGGCGGGGATAAAATTCCACGGAAAGGCGGTCCCGGGGTGACGCAGGCGGATTTGCTCGTCGTCAACAAGTGCGAGCTCGCCGACGCCGTCGGCGCGTCTCTCGAGGTGATGGAACGCGACGCAAAGAAGCAACGCGAGGACGGACCGGTGGTGATGGCGCAGGTGAAAAAGGGCGTCGGCGTGGACGAGATCGTTCGGCATATTACGCGCGATTGGGCCGAACAGACGGGTCGGAAGATTGTCCCGCTCGATAAAAGCGCATAAAGTGTAAACGTGTCCCCTCACCCATCACGCGCGACTCTTCGCGCCTCACTTCGCGCATCGTCGCTCGTTCGTCTCGCGTCACCGGTCAAATCGTCCACCGTCGTCGGTTCGTCGTCGTCGGCACTGTCGTCGGCACGTCGTCGTCGAAGCGCGTCGTCATGGAGCGCGCGTTCGCGAGTGACCCAGCGGCTGCGCGCGCGTGCGAAACCTCCGTTCTCGACGTCTCCCGCGTCGCCGGCGTCTCCGCCGTCACGCGATCGTACGCGGCGTACCCGGTCAAGACGCTCGCGCCCAAGCGCGCGCGCGCGGACGATTGCGATTGCGCGTGGGTGTACGTCGTGAACATGGGGGGCGGGTTGGTGAGCGGCGACGCGAGCGGGACGCGGGCGCGCGTCGAGGACGGGTGTGCGCTCGTGCTCGCGACGCAAGGGACGCAAAAGGTGTATAAACACAATAAACGTCGGTGGGGAGACGTGGGGGCGGGCGCGAGCGATGGGTCGGCGGTTGATGGTGAACGAGTCGGGGAGACGGTGTCGGCGCTGTACGCGAGCGTCGGGCGGGACGCGCTCTTCGCGTCGTTGCCGGATCCCACGCAAGTGTTCGCGAACGCGGTGTTTCGTCAGACGCAGGCGATAGACATGCGCGCCGGTGGGTCGTGCGTGTGTGTGGATTGGTTGACGTCCGGGAGGGTGGGGTACGGGAACGAACGGTGGTTGTTTGAGCGAGCGGAGACACGAACGCGCGTGACGGTGGACGACGAGCCCGTGGTCGTCGAGGCGGTGCGTTTGCGGTCGTCTTCGTCCTCGGAGGGGGCGATGGTGAACGGGGATCGTTCCTTGGCGGAAAAGATGGGCGCTGTGAACGTGTTCGCGACGCTCATCGCGCTCGGACCGAGAGTGGAGACGCTGGCGAAATCGTGCGCCGAGTGGGCTCGCGCGCGCGCTCGAGAGCGCATGCGCGGTCGCGGCGCGTCGTGGGTACTCGAACCTTCAGAACTGGTCAAAGACGATCCCACATGTATGTTCGTCACCGCGAGCGAGCTCGAAGAAGAGATTCACGGTGCGAACGGCGTCGTCGTCCGCTTCTTTGCCGCCAACACCGAGTGCGTCTACGACGCCCTGCGAGAGATCCTCGCGCCCTTGGAATCCCACATAGGCGCCCCGCCCTACGCCGAGCGCGGACTCTCGTGATCTCGATGCATCGTTCGCGCGTTCGTTCGTCGCGTCGTTCTCACAGTTCCGCTCTTTAAAACCATGATAAACAGTATTTGTAGTTAGTATTACACGTCGAGCAAAAACAACGTCCCTCGCCGACATCCATCTCCGACCCCCCTTTCCCTCCCCTCGCGTCGTCCCGCGCGTCACCGCGTCGTCACGCGCACCCTCATCAATCATTCTTCGGCGCCCCCATCCCCGCCGCGCGCTCCGCGTCTCGCTCATCGTGCGGTTTCCCGTCTCTCATCAATCGCTTCACCGCGCGTTTATAATCCTTCGTCTTCATGTGCGACGCCAATCCCGCCTCGGTCGCGAACCGCCTCCCCGTCGCCACCGCGACGAACGCCCCCGCCTCCTCGTCGATCGCCGTCTGATTCGCGTCGTCGATGAGCGCCAACGACGTCGCCCCGCGTCGAACCTCACCGCCCGCCGCCGCCACCGCCGCCGCGTGAAACGCCTCGTACCGCACGTCCGCGTGCGTCGACGAGCGCTCGTGGACGCGCCGGATCGTCTTGCACGCGTGCGTCTTCGTGTTTCGACCCGCCGTCTTGCGCTTCACCTTGCTTCCTTTCTTCGCGCCCATGGTTTTTCGCGGCGCGCGTCGGCGTGCGGCGTCGCCGAGTGACGCGGGACGGCGCGCGGGCGCGCGACGACGACGACGACGACGCACGACGACGTGAAAAAATCTGGAAAAAATAGGCAAGGTCAACGATGGCGTCGCGCGCGCGTCCGGCGGTTGCAATCTGAAAAACGACGTGGGATGGAAGTGTGTGACGTGACATCGTCGCGCGCGCGTCGGCGCGCGGTTCGAGCGTCGCCGGGACGTCGAGGACGCGTTCGTCGTCGCCCGCCGTGCGAAGGGTCAGACCGCGGGGACGTCGAGGACGTGACCGTCGTCGCCCGCCATGGTGCGAAGGGTGAGACTGATTCTGGCCGCGCGATGGGTTCGCGATCCGTCGGTGAAGACGTCGACGTCTCGAGAGGGTATGCCGTGCGTCCAACGCCATCGCGCGTCGTCGCGAAGAAATAAAACATCACCCGGATCGAGTCGGACGACGAACGGGTCGCCGAGGGCGTTGACGGTGGGGGCGAATTCCATGGCGACGGTGGAGAGGAGCGAGAGACTCGCGATGACGTCGCCGAAGGCGTCGAGGTCGACGTGGGGCGTTAAACCGTCGCCGGGGGCGTATTGGTTCACGATGCACTGCGAAAAGTCAAACAGGCGACGCTCGGCGTCGAGGACGTACCCGGCGTCGGACGCGAGGTCGCACAGTCGCGCCGAGAGGTGGACGAGCCACGTCGGGAGGGGCGAAAAACGCATCGCTTGGTTTTGCCGCAACCAGCCCTCGGCGTCCACGCGCTCGTACACGTGCATCAGTTCCGTCTCCGTGAACGCGCGTTTGACGTGAAGTAATCCTCGCGCGGCGTACGCGCACGTCTCTGTCGTCGTCGTCATCGTCGTCGTGGGCGCTCCATGCCCGCGCGGTCACGCGAGCATGGCGTCGAGCGCGTCGAGCGCCACCTTGGTTTCGGAATTCGCGTCGACGTCGTCTGGATCCTTCATCCCGGCGATCGTCTCTCGAGCGCGCGCGATGCGCGTCGTCGTCGCCGGCGATCTGAAATCGTCCACGGCTTTCGGGTACTTTTCGAAATCCACGCACCGAGCGATGTCGAGAAGCACCCTCGCCGCCGCTTCTCTGCAATTGACGTCGTCCGACGCCAAACACGCCGCCGCGTTCGGCACCGCCCCGAACTCGATCGCCGCCGCCATGTTCTCCTCGCTCTGCGTGAAAACGTGTTTCCCGAGCGTCAACGCCTTGACGCGCACGCGCTCGGCGCCCTCGTGCGCCATCAAACGCGCACACGCGCCCGCGCCGCCGCCCGCCGAAAACGTCTGCTGCGCCTCCTCGCACCCTCTGACGACGCAACTCAGCCCGTACAGCGCCTTCGCTCGAACCTCATCGCTCTCGTCTCCCTCCGCAACCTTCACCAACGCATCCACCACTCCAGCCTCAAGCGCGTGTTTCTGCGCCTCGGGATGATTCTGCGTCGTCGTCGCCAACGCCTCGCACGCCGACGCCCGAATCGTCGCTCGCTCGCACGTCAACGTTCCCGTCAACGCCTCCATCCCACCGATCGCGTGCACGTCCCCGGCGTTATCCACGCGCTCCACGCGTTCGATGAGATCCTCCAGCGCGCGTTCGATCGCGTCCGCGTCTTCATCGGACATCGGTCCCGTCCCCGTCGCCGTTCGCAGCGTCTCGACGTCTTCGCGCATCCTCGACACCTCATTCACCAATCCAGACTCCATCGCCTCGTAAAACCATCGACGCTCCTCGTCCGTGAACTGACGCGCGTGCGGCGCGTCTCTCGCGTCCTCGGCGTCGTGTTTGCCCTGTTGCGCGAGCGACCTGCGCGCGTCGACGACGACGAAGAAGGACGCCAGTCAGTCTGCGCACGAAAGTTTCACAAACGTCACGTCGTCTTCGCGCGCGTTCCGACGAGCGAGCGACGCGGGCGTTCCGACGAGCGACGCGCGACGCGCGCGTACCACTGTAACAGCGCGTTCCAGTTCATGGACGACGCCGGCGTCTCGGACGCATCGCGCGAGGACATGGCGGGGAATGACGCGACGCGTATGCACGTCGCGAGACGCGGACGCGATGCCGACGACGACCGCGATACGGACGACGACGACGACGACGACGACGCGCGCGAGCCTCGCGTCGACGCGCGCGCGCGGGAACTCGCGCGTTGCGCGCGCGGCGAGACCGAGACCGCGCGCGACGGACGACGACGACGACGGTGGTGATTCCGCGTCGTCGTCGCCAGAGTACGGACGCAATCCGCTCACGGGCGAACCGCTCGAGGCCAAGGGACAGTTCACGGCCGTCGTCACCGGGATCGTGAGCGTGGCGCTCGCGGTGGGGTACCTCGCGCTCGCGCAGGTGTTGGATTCGAGGGACATGGCGCCGCCGCCGCCCGAGGCGTTGGGCGACGGGAGCGCGCGACCGGCGGATGAGATTCGTGGTGGGCGGTGAGGATGAATTTATTTTTTATTCTTTGGTTTGATTCGAGGGAGACGTTCGTCCGTCGGCCGCGCGACGTGGACGACGACGTGGACGACGACGGAGACGACGCGCGTTTTAATATTACCTTTTTTTTGGTTTTTTTTGACTCTACGTACCTACTGCGAACACGGCGGCGAAAGAATGATGATGAAAGAGTGTCCCGATGGTGACGAGTGGTCTACGCCGACTCGCGAACCGGTGGGAGAATCTCCACGGCGCAGTTTTCTTTTAACCACTTGAACGCGAGCTTGGCCTCGAGCGTCTCTTGCGCTTGGGCGTAGAGTTGGTTTTCGTCGTACGGCGTGCCGAACTCTTCGAATTCCGCCTTGGCCTTTTCGACCTCGGCGAAGAGGTCTTCGCCGGTGACTTCGAGCTGTTCGAGCTTGGACAAGTGCTCGCACGCGATGGTGCGTCTGCACACGCGCTCGATTTCATCCTTTTGCTTTGTGAGGTACTCGTTCACCATCTTCGCCGACGCCAACTGTTCGAGCGCTTGCGGGGCTAATTTCTGTTTGACTTGCATGGAAAGAATTTGCTCAGAGTACATGTTTCTTCCTTGCTCTTCGATGAGAGAGCGAGGGATGACGACGTCGCACATGTCAGCCAACGCGTCGACGCACGCCTCGTCGATGGCGCGATCCAAGTCGTACTTGTGCTTCGCATTGATGCTATCCAAAATCTTCGCCTTGGCGTCGGCGATGGAGGTGGAACCCGGGTAAATCTTTTCAGCCAACGCGTCGTCCTCCTTCGGGTACGAACGGCCGAAGAGTTCCTTGACAGTGACGGTGAATCGCGCCTTGACGTCGCGCACGTACGCCTGCGGCCAGTCGCTCGGAAAAGTGATCTCAAACGTCTTGCGTTCACCGGTTTCCATGCCGATGAGCGCGTCGAGCAAACCCGGGAGCTTGATGTTTTCGCTATCGGTATCCAGCTGGAATTTTTCTTGCTTCATACCGGCGAGAGCATCGCCGTCCGAGCCGTCTTCGGCGATGCGGCACGCGTCGATATCCACCAACGCGGCGTCGCCCGCCTTCAATCCACGATCGGTGATGACGCGAAGCGTGGATAAATCCTTCACCGCGTCGGCATAAAACTTCTCCATGTCACCCTCCGCCGTCGAAGCATCCCCCGGCGACTGCACCTTGACCGAGATTGATTTATAGTCTCCGGTGAACTCGATCGTCGGCTCCATCTCCACCATAACCTCGTACACCATCTCATCACTCGGCGCCGCGTGCACGCCCGCGAAAGACGAAAACATATCCATAAAATGCGTCGTAATTCGTTCTGAATCCTGCAACGCCGTCGCCGCCACCAATTCCATCGCTTCGGGCAATGAATTCTGCAACGCCTCCTCCACGCACGCGCTCTGAAACTCCTTCTTCCCCACGTGATTGATTAATAATTGCATCGGAATCTTCGACGTCGCCTTCGATCCCTTCTTCGACGCGTTAAACCCCGGCACTTTCACCGTATCGTTGAATCCCTCGACGACGACGTCGTAGCATCTCTGCAACAACGGCTCGGGAACGCGCACGACGAGACGCGCGCGGCCCTCGCCGGCGTCCGACGCCTCCACCACGCATCCACTCTTCGTCGTCACCGTGCGCGCCTCAACGGCGGTCGCCGCCGCGGTGGTACCGACGTTGCGACGCGGACGCATCGTCGCGCGCGCGCGGGCGGGCGCGACGACGGTGCGCGCGCGCGAAGAGAGACGCGCCGGGGCGACGCCGGCGGCGACCGAGGTCGAGGCCGAGGACATCATCTCGCGCGAGAGAGAGGAGAGACGCGCGATGCGCGCGAGAGAGAGCGGAAGAGAGAGAGACGAACGCGAGCGCGCGTTCGTGGACGAGCGCGCGAGACCTCGGACGAGGGCGTCGGCGTGTGCGGGCGGGGCGACGTTCGCGCACAGGGACCCTTTTATCCATAAAAACCTGAACCATGTCCATAAACCCTATATTCACATATATAGATGATATATATAGTATATAGGAACATGGTGGAAATGGTACAGTTGAGGGTATGTGGATGTTTACATGTAAACGATTATGATCCATACGTCCGACCATGGAATGTTTATGTTTTGTGTTCCCGGTGGGTCGTTACCGCGCGACCCGGAGAGACGCGCGCGCGGCGATGACGTCGGTGCGCGGCGTCGACGACGCGCTCGTCGCGCGGGAAGACGCGCGTCGCACGCTTGTCTCCTCGATCGCGCGCGCGCGAGACGCGTTATCAAGCGCCGCCGACGACGCGCGTCGAGACGATGCCGTCGCGGATGAGGACGGTCTCGAACGAGACGATGATGATTTGCGCGACGTCGACGTTGACGCGCGCGCGCTCGCGTGCGCGGCGGACGATGCTGACGCGCATGCCTCTGTCGCGCGTCTTCTCGAGTCGTCCGCCGCGCACGCGCGATCGGTGAGCGAATTCGAAGACGAAGATGCGTCGACGAGCAAGTTGGAGCGCGCGGCGGCGAACGCGGCGAACGCGGCGACGCTCTTTCGCGACGCGTTCGCGTCGGCGTTCGAATCGATGACCGAAGACGCGCGCGCGATCGATGGGTTCGATCGAGCGTCGGCGGTGAAGAGGGTGGCGAGTTTGGGTCGACAGGTGTGCGACGAGACGAGAGACGCGACGTGGGACGCGTCTCGCGAGCGTCTTCGCGCGTCCGGTTGGCCTCCGAGTCTGCGTCCGACGGCGTTGAAATCGTTCTCGTGGTCGCTGGACGATCGCTCGGATGAGACGTTGGCGCGCGCGTTTCGAGCGCTTCGCGCGACGTCGGCGGCGAGGAGCGCGTTCGCCGGCGAAACCTCGTTCGCGCACGACGACGTCGCACTCGCCTTTGTGGAAGACTTGGCGGAATCGCTTCGCGTCACGTTCGCGACGACGGGTTCGCTGAGCGATCCGAGACGACCGGAGCGTCTGTGCGCGTGCGCGGTGGAACTCGCCGAGACGACGCCCGGCGTCCTTCGCGCCGAGCTCGATCGCGTTGTCTTCGCAGATGATCCTAAAGCCTCCGTGACGACGGCTCGGAACTACCTCTCCATGCTCGTACACGCGACCTCCGACGTCGTGCGCTCGCACGTGTGCGTCGCGTGCGCCGAGAGCGAAGATCCCTGGTGGTTACACGTCGCCGACCAGTGTCGAGCCTTCGACGAGCGCGTCTCTCGGCTCGCTTATCACGATCCGGAGTCCACGCCCAGGCTCCTCGACGCCCTCGTCTGCGACCGCGCGCACGCCGAAGCCTGGCTCGACGCTGAGCGCGAGCACGCGACGTCGCGCGCGGCGAAAATCTGGCGAGAATCGAAACATTGGACGAGTGCGTGCGGCGACGGCGACGACGTCAAGGCGCCGTACGTTGCGCAAACCATCGTCACCGAGACCAAAAATTCCCTTCAGAGCGCGTGTGGATTATCTAGAACGGACTGGCGCTCGTATTTTGTCAAGAGGGTCATCGCTCCCGCGCTGGATGACTTCTTGGACGAGTGCGAGGCGCGCGCCGTGGGGTCGAGAGGGTTGGGTGCGCTCGTGGCGTCGACGGGGAGCTGGCGGTCGGGTTCGGACGGCGCATCGACCATCGCATCCGCCGTGAACGCGTGTGCGTTCGTCGCTCGAGCGTTTCGCGCGATGGCCGAAGAGACGGAGGTGCTGGCGTTCGGTGGAGAAGCGTTCTTCGAGGAATACGCGAGAAGAATGGAAAAATTCATCGAGAGATGGATCGACGCCGTCGCCGACGCGGCGGCATCGCAGTTCGCCGATAAGGTCATCGGGGACGTTTACGCTGGATCGACGCACGCGGGGAGATATGAAACGATCGAAGATGACGATGAAACGATCGAACGAAACCACGCGCCGAGTGGCTACATGCTCGCCGCGTTGGGACCGCTTCGAGACAGAACGCGTGACGCTCGAGATGCGTTCGGCGCCGCCGCGTTTGAAAAGTGTTGGCGCTCGATGGCGAGTAAGACGTCGCGCGTCGTGTTGGAGCGCGTCGCGTGTGTTGCGACGTTCACGCGCGCGGGAGCGAAACAATTCGATCGCGATCGAGTCGCACACGCCGACGCGTTTGCCGAGTGTGCGGCGTCGCCAAGAGGCGCGGCGGCGCTGCGAGCCAAGACCAAGGCGCTCGTCGATTGCGTCAGCGCGCTTTCGTGCGAGACGTCCACGGCACGGGATCTCATCGACGCGTTACAGAGCGACGGAATGAAGGCGTTATCTCGTCTCAACGCGCTCAAGACGACGCTCGGAATCACGGCGTTGGACGACGCGTCGCTTCGGCGCGTCTTGTCCCGGCGCGCCGACGTCGGCGCGGCCGGCGCGAACGCTTCGCAGTAGTGGACGATGTAATTTCTAACAGTGGTTAGGTTTCAGAATTGACAACGGATTCGTGCGAACAAAGGAAAGAAAGAGGCGCTAATCGCCAATCTCTCGCCGACGCTTTTCTCTCGTACTCACCCGGCGCGTCTTTGGTCTGGGTCCGCGACGATCAATTCCTCCAATCCCCAATCCTCGTACGATCCGTCCGGCATGTACCGTCGCACGATAAACGGCACTCTCTTCTCTCTCAATTCCTTCCCGGCGATCTCCAAGGGATCCGTCTCGCCCTCCAACTGCACCAACACCGGCGCGTTCATTGAAATTTGCAACGCGCGCGTCCCCAAAATTCTCGCCCGCTCGTACTTGGTCATGTACGGCGTCGTCGTGCGCTCGTGTCTCGGCACTGCGCGTCCAGCGCCTCGACGACCCTGTCCACCGGCGTGTTCATCCGATTCGATCACCGCGCGCTCGTCCGCGTCCTCGTCCTCGTCCGGGAGTTCATCCTCGATCGCGTCGTCCCGGTCGACGTCTTCGTCGCCGTAATCCTCGTGTTCGTCGTCCATGCGCGCCGTCACGTGCGCGTGCGATGGGCGCGCGCGCGTCTCGATCGGCGCTCGCGCTCGCGCGGCGGCGACGGCGTGTGACGACGCCGACGCGAGCGGTCGCGCGGTCGCCGCCATCGAGGGGGCGCGTCACCCTAGTTTTCGTTTTCGATGAGATGGGTAAAAAATGGCTACTGTATGTCTGTCTGTTTGTACGGTGTACGACGGGCGCGCGAGGCGGCGGCGAGCGCGTCGGCGGCGTCGGTCGCGCGGTACGTCAGCGATTAGGCATCAAGAAATAATATCGAAATTATGGTATGGGTGCGAGAAATAAATCGTCGTGACCCGCGGGTGAGGACGACGCGTCTCGACGTTCGAGTCGGGGCAGAACGTCGAACGCAGTCGCGCGGCTCGTTTAGTTGGGCACGTGATCGACGTCCCAGGCGAGGACTTGTCCGCCGCGGTCTTGGCCGAAGGTGGAGACGACGCCGGCGCTGATGGAGTGTTGCTGAAGACCGATGAGGATGGTCTTATCGTTGATGTCGATCTTGCGTTCGGCCTCGCGACGGGCGGCGCCGCCGACGGTGGCTTGCGTGAGGACGCCGGAGAGGTCGGCGACGCCGGAGAATTCAGACGCCTTCGCGGATGCGAAGGTGCGCGGAGGCACGGATACGCCGGCGAGCATGCGGCTGTTCTTCGCACCACCGGCTTGGGCGACGAAGTGGTAGTCAGCCTTGGCGGTGCCGGACGGACGGCGAGCGATGAACATCCGTTCGCCGAACCTGTTGCCGCCGTCCTCTTGGATGATGAAGTAGTGCTTGACGTCGTCGGAGCCGATGGTTTCGTCCTTGTCGGTCGAGGTACCCTTGGCGACGATCCATTCGAGACCATCGATGTCTTCGAAAGTCTTCTTGTCATTGCCGTCGTTCATCAAGGTTTGGTTGCCGCCGTCGGCGCGCTTGCCTTGACCCGCGACGCAGGAGCCCGTGGACGCGGTGTTGCAGAACTTGACGCGATCGTCGATGTCGGATTCACCTTCGATCATCTCGTAGGTGCCGGTGAGGCCGGTCGGGAGAGAGACATCGCCGGTGAGCGCGTTGAGCTTGGTCTTGAGGTCGGTGGCCTTGTAGATGCCGTAGTAACCGGCGGTGGAACCTTGCACGAATGCTTGGTCGCCTGTCGGGCTCGGAGA
>Ga0181589_10000889_pt1 | contig 22419 bp, 21 predicted proteins | sample 071ome_25_FD_132444 | JGI IMG/M metagenome (GOLD analysis project Ga0181589, IMG submission 132444) | Coastal salt marsh microbial communities from the Groves Creek Marsh, Skidaway Island, Georgia - 071410BT metaG (megahit assembly) | ecosystem: Environmental > Aquatic > Marine > Intertidal...
TATTACAGGATTTTTTCAAACTCCACCGACGAATGGATCAGCCAATTTCACAATAAAACCAATAATTTCTTGTATCCATCAATCGTATTTCGTTTACTTAATCTTTAATTACTAAAACCATGGCTCATAAATTACCGTCCCTTCCCTATTCACCAGGATCTCTCGAACCTAACATCGATGCACGCACGATGGAAATTCATCATGGCAAGCATCATCAAACTTACATCGACAAGTTGAATGCGGCGATTTCAGGGCATTCTGAGTTAGAATCAAAGGAAATAAACGAATTAGTTGCAAATCTCAGTGAACTCCCCGAGGATATTCGTGGTGCTGTTCGTAATCATGGAGGTGGTCATGCAAATCACTGCTTCTTCTGGGAGACACTCTCACCGCAGGGAGGTGGCCTACCAACAGGAAAGCTTGCTGAAGAAATCGATCAGGCTTTTGGAAATTTCGACGGCTTTAAAGATGCGTTTACTCTGGCAGCACTGAACCGGTTTGGTTCTGGCTGGGCATGGCTGATTCAGACTTCATCGGGGGAGCTCGCTGTAAGTTCCACACCCAATCAAGACAGCCCATTGATGCATGGCATTGCGGATCAAGCAGGGAAGCCAATTATTGGCCTAGATGTATGGGAGCACGCCTACTACCTGAACTACCAAAACAGACGTCCGGATTATGTTTCCGCTTTCTGGAATGTCGTTGATTGGAATCGGGCAAACGAACGGCTACAATCCTAAAACTCTCAAGATACAACTTACGCCCTCTTGGGCTATTCCATCAATGTGCCTTAAAATAAAGGGGTTCTAGATGGTTGCACTCTATAACAGTAATTTGTCATTATCCATTATCGCTTTTCCCGAAATAGGATAATGGTTGGCTTTATTTTCGATTGGGATGGGGTGATCGTTGATTCCTCCGAATTGCACAAGTTAAGCTGGGAAGCTCTTGCAGAAGAACTTCAGTTATCTTTACCCCAAGACCATTTTAAGCGGGGATTCGGAAAAAGGAATGAAACAATCATTCCAGAGATCCTGGAATGGACAAAGAACAGAAGCCTGATTGACAAATGGGGAAAGAGAAAAGAGGAAATTTATCGTGAAATGGGGAAATCTGGGGGTATTAATTTGCAAAGTGGAGCGAAAAATTTCCTTAAGCAGGCTAAACAGTATGGAATTTCATGTGCAGTGGGCACCTCCACGGAAAAAAAGAATGTGCTGCTCGCAATGGAACAGCACAGAATCAAAGATTTTTTTAACCTTATTGTTTCTTCAGATGATGTAATTGAGGGAAAGCCCAATCCTGAAGTTTTTCTAAAGGCATCGGCAAGGTTAGGTCACCAACCCAGTTCATGCCTGGTTTTCGAAGATAGTCCACACGGGATCGAAGCAGCAAAGCGAGGCGGCATGAAATCTGTCGCCCTGACAACAAGTCACCCCGCGAAAATCTTTCAACAACTTCAACCAAATGTCATCGCTGCCCACTTTGATGAACTAAGAATGGACAACCTCTTGGCTATCTTTCAATAATTCCAGTATGTCGTTTCACAAAAAAATAATGCTAGCTCTTGGCCTCGCCTTCATAACTGGTTTGTTGGCAAATTTTTCAAACCAAGAAATGGGGCATGACCCGGCTTGGATCAACTTCCTCATTCAAACCTGCGAGTTTTTCGGGAAATTATTTCTCAATGGTCTTAAAATGGTAGTAATTCCCCTAGTGATGACCTCGGTCATATGTGGAGTTTCCCAAATTTCAACTGACCGAGACTTTGGGCGACTTGGACTAAAAACCCTTTTACTATACTCACTGACTGGATTGCTCGCTGTTTGCACTGGTTTACTTTGTGTAAATCTGGTCGAACCAGGAGATATCGATCAAGTAAACAAAGAAGCTATCCTTGCAAACCAAGGGCCAGGCTCCAGTCACTCCATGGAGCAGGCGATGAGTACAGCCAATGACGGCTGGCAAAATTTGGCTCAAATTTTTCACCGCATGGTTCCTCCAAATCTGTTTTCTGCTGCCGTTGAAGGTCAACTGCTAGGGCTGATCTGCTTTAGTTTGCTTTTCGGTTTTTTCTTGGGACGCATTGATCATGAATTTGCCAAGCAACAAAAGAAGTTCTGGAAAGGATTACAGGAAATTATTCTAAATATTACTCATTTCGTTCTCGGATTTGCTCCGATTGGTATCTTTAGCTTGGTAACTCCAACGATTGCCAAAAGTGGGGTGGAAACTTTTTGGCTGATGGGTGGTTTTGCCTTAACGGTTATTCTCGCATTGTGTATCCATGCTTTGATTGCTCTTCCCTTGGTTATGAGAGTTTTTGGTGGTATCCGCTTTACTGATCACTACAAAGCGATGACCCCTGCCCTGCTCACTGCTTTTTCGACCGCTTCTTCCTCAGCAACTCTCCCAGCAACTATGGATTGTGTGACCAAAAGAGTGGGAGTTTCTTCAAAAATCAGTAGCTTTACTCTTCCTCTTGGTGCCACGCTCAACATGGACGGCACCGCTTTATTTGAATGTGTCGTCGTCATTTTCCTCGCGCAGTTCTTCGGCATCGAAATGACTTGGGCTACCCAGTTCACCGTGGTTTTGCTAGCACTGTTAACTTCGGTTGGAGTGGCTGGGATTCCCTCGGCTAGCTTGGTTGCGATCCTCGTCATTCTTCAAGCCGTTGGTTTTGACGATTCATCAATAGCTACCGGCGTGGGAATGATCTATGTGGTCGACAGGATACTAGATATGTGCCGTACGATGATTAATGTGCTAGGTGACAGTTGTGTAGCTGCAGTGATTGGAAAAACCGAGGGAGAGGAAAACTATTACCCACTCAACACCTAAATGTTAATCCGTGGAATTCAGGCTGCAATCTGACTATCAACCTCAGGGAGACCAGCCTAAGGCAATCGCTGAAATTCTTCAGTCGATCAGATCAGGAAACCGCAGGCAAACCTTGCTTGGCGTGACCGGCTCAGGCAAAACCTTCACCATGGCCAACCTGATTCAGGACTTACAAAGACCTGCCCTGATCGTTTCTCATAATAAGACTTTGGCAGCCCAACTATACTCAGAATTTAAAAGCTTTTTTCCTGAAAATGCGGTCGAATACTTTGTTAGTTATTACGATTACTATCAGCCAGAGGCATATGTTCCCAGTACGGATACTTTTATCGAAAAAGATTCATCAATAAATGAGGAGATTGAACGACTTAGGCTTGCCGCAACTGGATCACTGGTCAGCCGAAACGATGTGATCGTGGTGGCAAGTGTATCCTGCATCTACGGACTTGGGTCGCCTGATGACTACAAGACCCTGTCAATCGAATTGAATATCGGGAAACACCTCGATCGGGACGAATTCCTAGAAATGCTGGTGCTCGCCCTTTATCAACGCAACGATTTGGATATCAGGGCGGGCAGATTCAGGGTACGCGGGGATGTGGTCGATGTTTTCCCTGCCTACTCCCAGCAAATCCTCCGGGTCGAATTCTGGGGGGACGAGATTGAAAGTTTACGTGAAATCGATCACATCACTGGTGAAACCATACAAAGCTTTGAAAACTTTCGTATCTATCCGGCCAATCAGTATGTAACCACGCGGGATAAAATCGAAGTTGCCTCTAAATCTATTCAAAAAGAATTAGATGAAAGAGTGGAGTGGTTTGAAAAGAAAAATCTTCTTTTGGAGGCCCAGCGCATCCGAATGCGTACCGAATACGACCTCGAAATGCTCCGTGAAATTGGCTTCTGTAATGGGATAGAAAATTATTCCAGACACCTTTCTGGCCGAAAACCTGGACAACGGCCTTGGTGCTTGATTGATTTTTTCCAAGAGGACTTCCTCCTTTTTGTGGATGAAAGTCATGTCACTCTTCCGCAAATTGGTGGAATGTTTCATGGTGACCTTTCGCGCAAACAAAAATTGGTTGATTATGGCTTCCGGCTACCATCAGCCCTGGATAACCGGCCCTTAAAGCCCGAAGAGTTTGAAAAAGTTACAGGACAAACAGTTTATGTTTCAGCAACTCCTGGAAAATTTGAACTTTCTCAAAGTTCTATAGTCAGTGAACAATTGATTCGTCCGACCGGATTGCTGGATCCCGAAATGGAAATACGCCCTATTCGGGGTCAGGTTGAGGACTGTATTGAAGCAATCAAAGAAGTAGTATCTTCAGGAAGCCGTGCTTTGGTTACTACTTTAACGAAACGAATGTCAGAAGATTTAACAGAATATCTCCGGGAAAGGGACATCAAGGTTGAATATTTGCACTCCGATGTAGATGCGATTGAGCGAGTGGAGATACTTCGTAATTTAAGAGCTGGTTCATTTGACGCGTTGATTGGCGTAAATTTATTGCGCGAAGGATTGGATTTACCCGAAGTTGCCTTGGTTGCGATTCTTGATGCCGATAAAGAAGGTTTTCTTCGGAGTGAAACAAGCTTGATTCAAACTGCAGGAAGGGCGGCTAGGCACCATCAGGGTAAAGTAATTTTTTATGCTGATGTAATGACTAAATCCCTTCAAGCCGCTTGGGATATCTGTAAATACCGAAGGGAGACCCAGCAAGCATACAACCAGGCCAATGGTATCACCCCCAAAAGTGTAAGTCGCCCGATTCAGGAAAGTTTGCGCTCTCACAAAGACGAAGAGGACGACCTTTTAATGGTTTCAGAAAAAAGCACAGTCCAGGAAGTCAAAAAGTTAATCAAGCAACTTGAAAAAGAGATGCTTGAGGCGGTCAAGAAGCTCGAATTTGAAAAAGCTGCATTACTGAGGGATCAAATTTCATTCCTCCAAGGCAATCATGAAAGTTTACATAAGAAAACCATCTCGAAGGGACCAAACCGAAAAAGGTATGGTAGGCGTCATAAAAAACAATAAACAACCATGGCTTGGGAAATGGGCAAGTAAGGCTTACTTGCTGGCCATGCTTGTGCTTCCTTCAGTTAATGGATCGGTTGAGTCGAAAAAAAAACTTATGTTTCATTTCGACAAGATAGAAGTAAGAGGTGCAGTACAGGTTTTTGTCGAACCAGGAAAACGTAATCGGGAAATTGAATATTTCGCAAATTCAGAAATTATTGATTCGGTAGAATCACGGGTAGTTGGCAGAACGCTTTACCTCGATGCAAATAATACTTTTGATCTTTCCAGAAGAATTCCACTGATCCGGGTATCTGCCCAGCGTATTTTCCCCGTCGAAATCATGGTTAGTATTGAATCCTTAAAAGAAGCAAGGCTCCACGAACAGAGTAGCTTAGTGATTAAGGGCATACAGGCGGATGAAATCCTACTTTTTTCAAATAGTTCAGGAACCATGCTTGTCGATTCCATCAAATGTCCTGTGATCAAATTAAGACAGGAAGGAACTGGCCCTGTGATTCTGAGAGGAAGGGAGACGGATTTATTAAACGCCACTGTTTTTAATTCGGGAGAATTACGCGGGGAAGGACTCTTTCTTGAAAAGGCTTTGGTTAGCCATCATGGTTCCGGCAACCTTTTCTTAGCTCCTGAAAAATGGCTGGACCTGAAATTATTAGGAACTGGAAACTTAACTTTACTTGAGCAACCAGAGGGCCGCGTGGTTAAAAGATCTGAAAATGCAGGCCACCTAATTGAAGCATTTAAATAGATGGCCGAGCCAATACCACTTTGAGCGAAAAACTTGGTAAAGTATAAGTTTAAATTTGTATCAATTCTCCCTCGATGGCAGGCCGAACGGATGAACGAACTTCTGCTGCAGCCTTGGCAATCTCATCCATGCGGGCGTCATCATGAGATGGGTCGTGGTGAAAAAGAAAGGTTTGGGATACATTGGCCGCTTCCGCAACCTTGATCGCCTCTTGCCAGGTTGAATGCCCCCAGCCTTTAAAGTTTGGATACTCTTCATCTGTGTAAGCGGAATCGTAAACCATTACATCGGCATTCTGTGAAAGCTCGATCACATTTTCGTCAATTCTGCCCTCGAAGTGCTCAGTATCTGTACAGATTGCAACTACCTTGCCCTCAAATTCAATTCGATAGCCACAGGCACCATTTGGGTGGTTTAATGGTGCAGTCTTTATTACAACGCCCCCTGCCAAATCGAACACCTTTCCGCAATCGTAGTCATTAAACTCACATGCTTTCTCGATCAGTGCACTCGGAACCGGGAAAACCGGATCTTTCATCAGCATAGTGCCAATAATTCCCTGAAGGTCGTAATTGTCATCAGCTAAATGTCCCGCATTCATCCTAACATTACTACTGGGATTGTAGAGAGGAGCAAAAAATGGGAGTCCCTGTATATGATCCATGTGGGTATGGGTGAAGAACAGGTCTGCATCCAACAGATTTCCCTCTTCAAGCATAATTTTCTTCCCTAAAAGGCGGATACCAGTACCGGCATCTATTATGATGCGTTTCCCGCCACAGGTAAGTTCAAAACATGTGGTATTGCCACCGTATTTTACGGTGGAAGGACCAGGACATGGAATACTTCCCCGGGTCCCCCAAAACTTGAGTGTAAATTCCTTGGAGTCGGACATTGTTATCTAGAAATGCATTTTTTAGTAATAATCTGTTCTTGGCAACAACCAATCAAACGACCCTCCCATCGTACTCATTCCTCATAATCAAGCCAATTACCATCTTCATCCTGATAGGAGTTCGTAACCGTTCCATCTCCCCAGTCATATTGCCCCCGAATCGCTCGCCCATTTTCAAAGTCTCCAGAAAAAGAGGTACCATCTCCAAAATCGAGTAACCCTTTCCCACTTCTTCTTCCTTCGTCCCAGTCACCATTGTAAAGTGCACCATTGGGATCAAACTGCACACCCTTACCATTAGGCAATCCAAGTTTAAACTCACCATGATAAACTGTGCCATCATTGTCCTCAAGAATCCCTGTTCCGTTTTTTGTACCCTCCTCGAACAAGCCAATGTAAATTGAACCATCCAAGTCCTCCAGGATGCCGGAGCCATGAAATTTACCATCCTGAAAAGATCCGTGATAAAACTTTTGATCAGCAGTTTGCAGAGAACCTGTTAAATATTTTCCTAAATTATCAAATCTCCCAGTAAATCGGTCACCAAGAGGCGAAACATACACACCCTCCGTTAAGGAATCCCCTTCCCACTTTCCAAAATATTTTGATCCGTCTGGAGAAGAAAACTCCCCATAAGACAGGCTATCTTTTTCCCAATGACCTACTAGTTCAGATCCGTCAGACATTACCAATGTACCAAAACCACTCCGCATACCGTTTGACCAGATCCCGAAGTATCGGTCAATTTCGGGCACCGCCTTGTAACGCATAATACCATGACCGTGAGGCACCCCTTTTACAAATTGCCCTTGATAAACATTCTCATCGGCAAATGTTTGGGTGCCAAATCCATGAGGCAATCCTTGGGCAAGCTCCCCCTCATAAGATGAACCATCTGCAAGTCGGTGGGTTCCTCTTTGGGCTTCCCGAGATAACTGAGATGCCTGAGTGATAGATAAATCCTGTGCCTGAGGTTCTTCTATATCCTCCTGCGAACACCCGCAGAAATTGAAACATAAATGCAGAGAGAAGGAGAAAATATAAATAGTAGAGGTCTTCATACCATCCAAAATTTAGTAGCTAATACTCTTACTAACCTGAAAAATGCTCGTCACAATAGAAACCGCAACCAAAGCAACAAGAGAAAAGGCAAACCCAAGTGCGAGTCCGGAAATCAGATTTGTCATCATTTTGATCCGCTTGGTTAATTCCTCCCGAAAAGAACGAGCAGCATCATTCAGACTATTTCCCAAGTTGCCCGTCTTTTCCCCGACCTCCAACACATCGAGTTGCATCAGTGGCATAAATTCAAATTTACGAAGGGCATCAGGCAGGGATTTCCCTTCGTTGACAAGTGCACGTGCTGCCCTAAAACGCGAACGGAGAAAACGGTTTTTAATCGTCCGCTCGCAAAGTCGTAAATTCTCAGTTAATCCGATACCACTCCAAATTAAAGTCGCCAGGAGACTCGATAACTGGAAGAGCTCAGAGAGGAAAAGTACTCTACCAAAAAGAGGAACCTGTAAGATTGCACGATCAATCCTGAGACCTCCACTTTCCGTCTTATTTAGCTGTCTAAGAATTCCTAATGCTACGAGTAATCCGATAAGGACAAATGGTCCGAACGCTAGCACCATATTGGACCCATTAATTAAGATTTTCGCCATTAAGTTAAGTTCGCCCCCTAGTGATGCCAACATTTCTTGAATTTGTGGAAGAAGGTAGAAGAGAAAGAAAAGCACAACACCCAGGGCAACCATGCCAACAAAAATGGGATAAGTCATTCCGCTCACCACTCTTGATCGAATCTCCCTTTTTTCCTCAATATGACTAATGATTTTCTCAAGAATGGGAGAAAGATTCCCCGTGGCTTCTCCGGCTTCAATTACATAGGTCGACGATTCGGAAAAATTACCCGGGAGCAACCTCATTGCCCGGGAGAGAGTACGCCCCTCCGCAAGTTCACGCCATATCGAACCCGCAAGGTAGCGTTGGGACGGATCGGACAGTCGCTGATTAAGCAGTTTAACTGCATCTGCGACAGGCATACCACTGGCATGAAGCTCCAAAAGTCTTTTTAAAAAAGAAAGTCCATTTTTTTCACCTTTGGACCCGCTTTCCTTCGCTTCAAATATCCTCTTTTCATTTGTTTTAGCAGATTTACTTGAATCCGCCCGGACCATTTTTTTAACCTTTCCCTTGTCTCCCTCAATTTTTAGCACAGTGAGGGAAAGGGAGGATAACTTTCGGCGTGCGTCCTTTACATTTTCGGCAGAAATTGTACCAATCTTGGTTTTGCCTCTTGAATCAATGGCTTGGTAGGAGAATTCAATCATGCAGAAAAATGCGTGTACGGTATGCAATTGAGTTAAAATCGTCTTATTCCTTGATTACGGTACTCATTTCTTCGACAAAAATATCTGCATACCTCACCACCTCATCCAAACTGGTAAGGCCGCGCTTTACCTGCGACCAACCTGAACTTTGCAGAGTGCTCATGCCCTCAGTCAATGCAACTTCACGGATTTCAGGTGCAGATGCACTCTTAATGATGAGCCCGTGTAAATCATCGCTCATTCTCATGAGTTCAAAAATTCCTACTCTTCCCCGGTAGCCCAAGTTTTGGCATTCCCCACATCCGTTGGCAGAGAGGACTTTATCGAGGTGAATAACCTCAGCAGGATCAACCTCAAGAAGAGATAGAGTAGCCCGCAGGTCTTCCACTGAAATATTACTTGGTTCTGAGCATTTTCCGCACAATCTTCTGACCAGTCTTTGTGCCATCACCATCTCCACTGAGGAAGCGATCAGAAAAGGCTCAATATCCATATCAATCAAACGAGTGATCGCACCAGGTGCATCGTTGGTGTGAAGGGTACTTAAAACAAGGTGTCCTGTAAGTGATGCACGAATGGCAATATCGGCGGTTTCACGGTCCCGGATTTCTCCAACCATAATAACATCGGGATCCTGACGAAGAATTTCGCGAAGAGCACTTGCAAAGGTAAATCCTATTTCTGAGTTCACCTGGGTTTGATTAATGCCAGAGACCTCATATTCAACCGGATCTTCGACCGTCATAATTCTACGCTCAGGCTTGTGTATTCTTCGAATAAATGCTGTAAGTGAAGTAGATTTACCCGATCCGGTTGGACCGGTTACCAAGACGATACCGTGTGGTTTCTCCAAAATTGCGACCAGTTTTTTTTCCTCAGTTGAAACAAGCCCAAGTTCCTGCATCGACAAAGGTTGTGATTTTTCATTCAGCAATCGTAAACTGATGCTTTCTCCATAGAGAGTTGGCAGAGTTGAAACACGAATATCCAGATCACTTTGCCCATGAGTAAATGTAATTCTTCCCCCTTGCGGTCTTCTTTTCTCCGAAATATTGATACCCGCCATGATTTTAATTCTGGAAATGATGGCATCCTGAAAGCTCCTCAGGTTGTCAGGCACACGCACGGGGACAAGTTGGCCATCAATACGGTAGCGGATTTGCAGGGTCTCTTTGTGCGGCTCAAAGTGAATATCAGTCGCTCGGTCCACGATTGCTCGCTGAACGACCTCATTAACAAAGCGGATAATTGCCGCATTCTGATCCTCCAAATCATCCTGAGCTTCCTGCTCTGCATCCTCTTCGAGATCCGATTCCTCAAGGCTGTCTGCCCCGATTCCAAAATTCTCAGTTATTGCCCGGACAACTTTTTCAGGTGAACCCAAATGCCAGACTGGCTTGCAGCCTGAAACTGCATATACCCAGCGATTCATTCTCTTCGTAGGCGGCCAGACGGTAAGAAGATCAATCTTTGTTTCCTTTCCAACTACCAATCCAGACTCTCTTTTGCCATTAACCTTTAAATGTTCTGACATCAATAAATCTAACTCGGTTTCATCGAGGGGTTTCGATAAAACATAAACTGCTCTCCCTTGCTCAACAGCCTGCATTGAAGCTTGAAAGTTTTCACTTTCCTCTAGCCTATTCTTGTCACATAAAAGAATAACCTTAGTACTTGGTTGCAGTTTTCTAATCTCATCAATGATTGAAATTTTGGGAGACTCATATAAGGAACTGGAAACAAAAACAGCTGCAAAAGATTCGGTTCCTGAAAGTAACATTAAACCATTTTCTATGGTGGAAGATGCGATTAGATCATATGAGGACCCGAACCGAATCTTTAATTCATCGTGAGTTTCTTGGATATTATCCAGAATCAAAACTCTTTCCTGACTGCGAGGTTTAATGGAAGGGCGAATAATTGGAAGGCAGGAAAAAGAATGAATCAAACGCAGAGGAATTAACTTTGTCGGACTGTCCGCAATGGTAAAATCCTGCAAATAAGGCAATTTCGTTCTGTCCGACATTTGTAGCATAGTATCTTCTACAGTTCCGGATATTTTAGCAGCAAGCATACGAGCCCTATCTTCAATTGAGGCGGACATTATATTAAGCCTGTCTAAATCGGATATTTCTCCCCACCATCTCATTTCTTCATGGCTTACTTGATTATCAAAGGTAGTTTGAGAACTAGATCTTGTCAGTGTTCCCATTTTCTTAGGTTGTGACTCTTTCACCTTGGATTCGTGCTCTCCTGTAACCTCTTCCTGAACTGAATCTTTGTTCTCTTTTCCGATCTTCAAAAGGTTAAAAATACCAGACCCTTTAAAGCCTTTTTTACCAGCCGGTTTATTCGAATCGTTTTTAGATTCATAAGCACCTGAGTCACCAAGTTTAAATGACTTCTTACTACTCTTACCCCTTTTTTTCTTCGATAATCCGGAAGTAGAAAATTTTGGTCTCAGTATGCTCATCCCAATATGTTAAACTTGATCAACTATCCTTTAGCTTAAGATCTGGACCGATAGTTTTAAAGTATGACATGCTTTGCAAATTATCAACCGATACAATTTTCATGTAAAGGGAAGCGAAAAAAAGAAATGAGTTATCGGGCAAAGACAACATTGCTCGGCGTACTGGGCTGCATTTATTCGCCGATAGCCTATTTCCGTGCTCGACAAATTCGCTTCGTAAAGCAAATTGCCCCTTAAAATTTTTTACCAAGCCAGATAGACAAAACTTTTTCATAACTACTTTCTAGGTGGAGGGATCCTAGCAGGAACAGGCTTTACTGGTGACGGTTTCCCACCTCCACTAGGCAGTGCAAGAGTTCGCTTTTCTGACTCCTTCAACGCCAACTTTACACCACCCTTGAGCAGTAGCTCTTCATTTTTTAGATCAAATCCTTCAATCTCCCTACCACCATCGAACATGGTTTCTCCCTCCTGTAACCATTCTCCCCGGTTTTTACTTTTATCAAAAAGAGCGAAATGCCACTCTCCCTTAAGTTTTAAATAGCCACGGAATTCGAGGTTCGAATTGTGGGGAATTGGGGGAGGTGGTGGTGGAGCAGGCTTACGAATAACTGGCTTCGTAGGAGCCTTACTACCAGGACGCAAAAAAGGGTTACCTTGGGCTTTTATTTCATGTACTGCAATCAAGCCTAGACTCAAGCATGCCAAGCTGCAGCAAAATAATCGGACCATCACAGTTTCGGGGGAATTGAACGGGAGTCTTGGTTAGAGACGGATGGTAACTCATTTTTTTTCTTACCATCAATATCTGGCATGCCAAGTACCCTTCCTGAGGGAGAGCGGAATTGAGGAGCGTAAGTGGGTTCAATCCGTTCATCAATCTGTTGAATATTTCTTTTCGTCTGCTCACCTCCTGGGGTCATGATCGTTGGCTTTAGAAAAATCAAAAGTTCAGTCGGAGTGTATTTAACTGCTTTTGGCCGGAAGAACTTTTCTCCAAAATAAGGAATGTCACTGAGTAAATTATATTTAGATTCAGTGGAATCAACCTGCACCTCCTGTAATCCGCCGAGAACAAGAATCTCACGATCCTGAATGGTAACTAAAGACTTTGCCTCACGTATCTTCTTGGCGGGTAGTGATTGCCCTGCATAGGTATTACTTTGAGTTTCATCAAACTTTTCCGCTTTCACTTCAACTTCCATAAATATGGATCCACGATTGAGGAGTGTTCCATTCTCATCAAAGCGTGGAAGCCCAATTTTGGGTTTTTTAATTTGCAGTTCTGTTTTTGCGGTAATCTGGTCACGCTGGCCGGTATTCGTATTCTCAGTGGAGGAATAAGTGCCATATGTGGGTACAACAATATTCCTTTCATCCTCGATCAAAATATGAACTTCGGGAGCATTGTGAGAGACCATAAGGGAGGGTGTGGAAAATATTCTCACATCATTTCTTTCCGAAGAAAGTGCAAAGATTTGATCCCAGCGTATACCGGTAAGTTCCCAGTCCTGCATTTGAAAAGGAATGGTTGTATTTAAACCTGGAACTCCAAGTATTCCCTGAATAGTTTCTCCACCCACATTGTTGGTGACTGTAGTAGTACCAGTCCCAACACCTCCAGTAGAGGGATTTGCATTTGTAACCTGCGTGGTTGAGGTCACCGGGTCACCAAAGAGATTATCACCCCTTGCTCCCCGAGCAAATTTCGACCACTCCAAACCACCAAATAAAGCATCTATCCCCCGTTGGTTCTGTTCGGTTAAATCAACCATTACAAAAATTGTATCGATCCTTGCCAGGGGAAGTGGTTGATCGAGTGATTCAATCATACGCCCGATTTCATCAATATCTGCCTTCGTGCCATAAACCAGAATCGCATTACTTCTTTCATCGGAAGATATGGTGACAAAATCACTGAATTCATGAGCCCCCTCACCGCCAGTTTCTGACCCAGTTTGAGGAGATGCTTCAGAGACTGGTTTGCCACCACCAGGAACGGCAGGAGGGTTATTATTATTTTGGGTAGCCTGAGCCCGAGCAGCAACATTCTTTCCCTGCAGTTGCTGCTTGATACGTTGCTGGTTCTTAATGACCTCATCAAGAATCCCCTGGATATCCTTGGACTCAGCATGTTGGAGCTTAAACAACTTACTTGTCGTTTTCATTTTAACAGGAGCATCCAGTTCTTCTAGGAAGAACCAAATGGTGTCCTTGTTTTCTTTTCGGGTAATGATAATTAATTTTCCTGTACGATCATCCGAATCCAATTTAGTCGTTCCTCCAAGAAAGGGTTTCAGACTTCCCTCAATCATTCCCTTTAGCTTGCTTTCGAGTTCCCTCGCACCAGCGTGCTTGGTGGACCAGACGAAAAAGTCGGTTCCGAGGTCTTCTTTGCGAATAGGCCGGTCAATTGTTTCAAGTAATTTTTCCATTCTTTGCAAATTCAGCAGTGCATCAGTGATGAGTATGCTATTCGCCTTCTCAAAAACCAGTAGTGAGCCAACGCTGGGGGTTGCAAATGGATTAAGCTGTTCACGGACCTCTAATGCAGGTGCGTATTCAAGGTGGAACATCTTGATATAAATCCGCTGACTTGGGCTCAATGAGGCTGCCGGGCCATCAAGCCAGATTGGAACATGAACATTCATGCCGGCCGTGGGTACTGCTTTATAGAATTGACTATCTATCTTAGTAACCCCGACTCCGTTCATTGCCAGCAAGCTATCGAGGGCAAGAAGGGTTTCCCTCTTGGTTAGTACACTCATACTGTCAAAGGAAATCTTGACTTGGGGAAGATTTTGAGGCCGTAAGATGTAACGTCCTGTTATCATCTGAATTGCATCGAGAACCATATTAGCATCATGATCTCGGATCTTAAGCCTCTCCATCGGGTCGTCCAAACCATCGATATTGGCAAGCTCCTCCGGGTCAGAAAAGATACCAGAAGTAAACTCACTAACTGGCTGAGATGCCTCTTCTTGAGCAACCGGAATTGGCTCACCGCTCTGCTCTTGATTCTCAGCAAGCGGTACCTGAGCACTTAATTTATAAAAAAGGACGAAGAAAAGAAAGAGATATTTCAAGGGATCGGTCATTGGTTGATAAATTCAACGGAGCTTACTTCAAAAGTGGCATCAAAGGTTGTGGGGTCATAAGGGCGGGATGGAGGCGGGTAATTCGGTTCAATCTTCACTTCACTTAAGAACATGAACGGACTTTCCTTTCGAATCAAGCTGGCAAACTCATTGACTTGTTCATAACTGGCTCGCTGAAATGAAATGCGCACGCGGTGCTGGGAGTATCGATCGCGTTCATCAGTGTCCATTTCTCTGTAATCACGGCCTGGGAAAACCTTGTCCGCTAGGCTTGAAGCACGGTTACTTAAGTTCTTTTTATCGTAGCTTTTATTCTGCTGTTCTATTTTCTGCAGCTCCAAAGCCTTGTCTATCATGGGCTTCAGACTGATTACAGCTTGATGTGCCACCATTTCTTGGTTTACCAGAGCCCAGTCTTGGGAAATCAATAATCCCTGCTTCCCTAATTGAAAGAAGCATAATCCCAAAACCGTCCAGATCGAGAATGACAGCAGTCGCTGTTCCCGCTCGCTCATTCGTTGAAAGGCGGCCCCAAGTTTTTTCATGGCTTGCCCCCTTTCGCGCTTGAGGCATCTGCATCAACTTCTTCAAGTAGATCAATTTCCACCTCAAAAGTGGTTTTTCCCTTCGCACTTTTTATTTGCCTGAGTTCTTCTCCTGATCGGCCTTTGCGAATTTTGGAAATATTTGCCGCCTCCAACTTACCAAGAAAGGTATTTACTGATTCCACATTTTTCCCTTCTCCTTCCAGCTTAACATGACTGCGTGTTTCAAAGTGAGCCAGGGAAAACCAAAGGTCAGGATTATTTTCAGAGCCTCCTCGATGTACGGCTACACGTCCAAGTGCACCGAACGGGTCGATACCTCCCAATTTATTTTGCCTTAGTTTTTCCAAAAGTTTTTGAGATTCCAGAACCAAGGGAACTTGCCGGCTCATTTCTCCTGACTTTTCTCTTTTTTCCTGCAGTTTGAATTCCCCGATTTGCACACTGATATAACAACCTATTAGAATTAAGGCAGCCATGACTGCATAGCTCATTAATTTCCACCTTCTTCTAGCACGCTTTCGCAAATTCTTCTCTGATTGCTTAAAAGACGGATCCCGCAAATCATGGCACCATAACTCATCGGCAGAAATTCTTACTTTGTCGGGGATATTCGATTCAGATGAATTATGATTAAAGGAAGAATGGTTGAATTCAAAAAGCCCATCTGGCAAACGGGCAACTTCAGTAGCTACGGTTATTTTTTCTGCAGGGGAATACTTTTGCACTTCCACCATTGAGAGCAACTTGCTCCTCACCTGTTCAAGACCTTCATCATTTTCCCAGTCAACGGGCAAGGAAACCAGTTCATCTGGCGTTGATGAACCCGCGGGAAAACAGGCTAGAGTTAGCGTGTCTTCGTGAAGCAAAAATTCCATGCAAGAACTTTCACGAACATGGTCAAAAAGACTAACAAAAGAAGGAAATACCCGCCGGAAAAGCTCAAGATTTTGCCAACCCAATTGTTTTAGTCTAGCCAGGGGTGTCGCAAACAAAATCACCTTACCTGACTGGTCACAACCATGAAACCCCCAGGCCAACTGTTCTGGTGGATACGGTGACAAAGATGATTCTCCCAGCGATTGAAAGACAAACTCTTCCACTTTCTCCCGCCAACCCTCGTCTAGGCGATCTGCCTCCTTTACCAGGTTTGAAGGTATACTTATCGTTTCACAAAAAAAACATTCCCCCGGAATCCGGAGAGTAATTTCGCGCAATCCTCCAATCGGCAGATCGGGGAGGCTATCCTGCTCTTCCGACATAAATCTTAAAATTTACTTCCGCACTCTTCTCTAGTCGATCAAATTCTCGTTTTCCCTCATAGACAAAATCCGAAAAGGGTAACGCAAGGATGCATTCTTTTGGCTCCTTGGTCTGAGGGCTTTTTGTCCATCATTTGGTTGACGGCGCAAGGAAGGATTACCCAAGTCCGTGCTCAGGACCACATGCAACCGGAAATTTGATTTCCCCTTGTTAATTGAAACCTCAACGCGGAATGCACTGGCAGTAACGCCAAATGGAATGTTTCGTTTGCCCCGTAAGCGAGCAAGGTTAGGATCATTTGTATTGGTGTAGTATTCCTCACCTGAAACATCTGCAGGACCGCTTGAAAAATCATCAAACAAAGAATCATCATCCCCGCAAAGGTATCTTTTTAAAAAACTTGAGGCACCGTTCACATTAACCGGTCCATCATAAAAAAAAGAAAAGGAAGACCGGAAATCAGCCATGTTTTCTGTTTCACTTCCATCCTCATTGTAAAACAAACCGGTATATTCTGACTCAAATGGATCGTAGAAAAAACCTTTGATCATTCTAAACTCCTCATAATTTTGAATGGGTCGCCCGGGAGTGAAATAAGGATGGTCAAGTGCCTCATAATGATCGTCTTCCGCACCATCATCGCGCTCGTTGTCATCACTATCCTGCCAATCCATCAAGGCATCATAATAAGGTTGCCCATCATCCTCATCCACCAGCGAACTTCCACGGTTATGCATGATCGAAAAAATTTCCACTAAGTCCTTCTCACTGATTTTCTTCAGGGAGAGCTTTGCTGACTCATCAGATATACGAATAGACCAGCGAACATTCGGATCAAGGGGAGAAATCCCTGAATAACCAATGGGGTCCCCCCAACCTTGTCCGGGTGCATTAAGTTTTCCCTCCAATAATTGGAATTCGCCCAACACGCCAACCGCCAAATCCAATGCGGAATACGCATGTATACGCAAATCATCCCGGCGGTGAAACTGGCTAACATGCCGTAACTCCTGAACGGTTTCTTCCATCAAACGTACCGAAAGCACTGAAAGCAGTACAATCAATGCTAGAACAAAGACAAGAATTGAGCCCCGCTTTCTCATTTCGGCTCCTCCTCCACCCCACTTGGAGCAGGGCGGTCAATCGCAATTGTCACAGTTCGCTCAAGGTCTTCCTCATCCCATCTGAATACCAGTTTTACAAAGGCAGGCAGCCTAAACTTTCCAGACTGGAGGTTTTCCTCCAGCCCATCCTTGATCTCCCAGTCTTTAATATCATCAGGTAATGCATCCTCATCCCCGTAATAACAGTAATAAAGTTTTTCACAGAATGGACTGATCAGGGTACGAAAGAGATCATTTTCATCCTCAGGTTCGCTTTCCCCCTTTTCGTTTTTTTCCAACTCCTGAAGTTCAGTAAACCAAAGAAGAGTGAGTCCATCACGATCATCCAAGTATAGAAATGAATGCACACGGGTTGCTGGTCCATGGGGCCAAAAAAACAAGGGAGGTGCTTCGCGCAGGTAAAATCGGATTAGCGGATCATCGGAATCAGAAAAGCCAACCGGTCTACCCAGTCCAACGGCTTTCTTATTTTGCGAGGGATGATCGGAAATGGTTGCCTCTTCCAGCATGGCAGTCAAAAAGTGGGCCACCCCATTAACATGTGCATCAAATGCATCACGGGTGGCAGGCCGGTTTGCCCAAGCCTGCGAAATTGTAACCAAAAGACCACTTGCTGCCATTAGGACCAAGCCACCGATTGCCAAGGCTAGCAATACTTCGACCATGGAAAACCCTTGAATGCGTTTCATCGGCTCCTCTTTCTTTCGTCCTGAAGTTCCCGCATCTGATCACGCTTGGTCTCGAGTAATCGGTTTCTCTCGGTTGCAAAATCAGTATGCCCTCCCCACCCTTGCCTAAGAAGATACATACTTGAGGTTCTTGTGCCTGGCTCTACTCCGTAATCATCATTACCGTCGTAATCCAGAGTCAAGACAACCTTGTACAAATCAAGCACATCTGTCATTTCCACTTCTGCTTCCCAGTTTACTTCACCCATGGAAAGCGTGGTGAGCTCGCCCCCTTCAAGAAAAGTGTCATAATTCGCCTCACTCAAAACCTCACTCCTTACCCAGAGAAGGTCCTGTTCCATTTCTCTGGTATCTTTCATAACTCGCACAACCCTAGAGGCAACAAATGCACCATCAACCAGATACACCGCTGCTAATCCAAACAATGCCAGGGCAATCAGGACTTCAATCAGCATAAAGCCTCTGCCATCAGTGTGTATTTTGGGTATTATTCTCATTCCCCAATCTCCTTGAGTGCGTATCCGGAAAACGGGTCAAAGTAGAGAGTTTGTTTGTTTTCCCGAAACGAAACCTCGGCCAAAAAAGGCACACTGCAACCAGCATGAAAAGGAATACGGAACAAACGCAATCCCCGTTCATCATAGAGCGTTCTGCCACCATCCGCTCCTGCCAATGGACCGACTGCATACAATTTAACCTCAGGAAAATCTTCGCTTTCTACCTTATCGAGTTTTTGAAAAACTTCATGCTTTGCCAGTATGCTTCCACTTGCATCCGAAACCATAAAGGTTGCATTATCCTCATGGTAGGACAGAAAGGTGACCCGCTTTCTTTCGCCAGCAAAATAAACTGCATCCAGCACTGATTTCTTCAGTACTCGATCGGGCGGTTCAAAGTTTCCACCCGCAATGAAAGCACCTGCATTTCCGCCAACGATACCGGCCATCAGACCGACCAAGGCAAGGACGAGCAATACCTCGATGAGGGTGAACCCGGATAGCTTCCGGGCTCGCTCGTTTTTGATCAAATCAATTTCCGCCGTCCCAGTTACCAATTACCGTACCGTCTGGCCCGGTAGTGGAAAGATCAAAGCTTCCCGTGTTTCGGGCACCGGGGTACTGATAAATGTATTCCTTGCCCCAAGGGTCCTGCAAATCCGCAGCACGCTTGACAAAAGGAGGAACCCCATTGGGGGGGGTGCGTAAATCACCCAGACTTTTTGGATAATCCCCAACCAGGGCGAAATAACTGTTCACATAGGCCTCGCCCGTGCTGTTTACCCAAGTCTGGGCCGCCTTTACTTTCCCGCCTCCAAAGATCTCACCGAGGTTGGACATTGCCAGACCGGCAACAATCCCAATGAGGGCAAGAACGATAAGAATTTCCACTAGTGTAAAACCGCGGGCACGGCGATGCTTGGATAATTTATTTCTGCGAAATTCTGTTATTTTCGTCATGTTGCAAATCTTATGATTGGTAAGATGATTTTGGCAAGCCCTGACAACATCCTCCAAATCTCTCACACTACCCGTTTATTCTTGCCAATTTATGGCATAGCTATCATCAAAAAAACATGGCCTTAGCTGATTTTCTTCCTGTTCTTATCCAGATCGTACTCGCGGTCGGAATGGGCGTGGGAATTCTCGTTGCAAGCCACCTTTTCGGACAACGGGCAACCCGCAGCAAGATCAAGGATTCCCCTTATGAATGCGGTCTATCGTCTGAAGTTGGTGAAACCACCCGGTACTCGGTTAAGTTCTACATCACCGCCATGCTCTTTATTTTGTTCGATATTGATGTTGTTTTCCTTATTCCCTGGGTACTTACCCATCGAGAACTTTCTGCAGCCGGCGTTTCTGTGCTCGGGCCAATGCTTTTTTTCACTTTCGTACTTGTTGCGGGACTCGTTTATGAACTCAAAAGCGGTGCCTTGGAGTGGGAAAAATAGTCATCGTTTTCAATTTATCACTGGGAGTCCCCCCCCCAATACTTTGTAGGGCGTGAGTTTTTCATGCGAGTAGATCGGTATATCACATCCTCGCGGGTCATAGATCTGTCAACCAATGATCTGAAGTCTGCGTACGCTGAATTACTCGGGACATACAAACAGCTCATCCCCTCCCCCGCGGGCCGCAAAAAAGTACTCAATGAATTGCTGGATCGAGAACAGGCAATCACCAGTTATTTAGGCGAAGGAGTCGCTCTGCCTCATGCCAGGGTTAAAATGAAGAGGCCCTTTGCTCTGGCAATCGGACGTTGCCCCACTGGACTTTCCTTTGAAGGCCGGGATAGTTATGAGGATATCCGTTTTGTATTCATGCTTCTGGCCAGTGAAAATGCTAAGAATTATCTCTCTTTTCTGGCCACTCTAGCCCGTACTTTTCAGGACAAGGCGGTCATGGACAACTTATGGATGGCCCGGGATATTTCGGAATTCAGAGCTGAAGTCCGACAGTCCTTTGCCGGAACCGACGAACGACCTGCCCGCCGTCGTACCAAGTTTAATAAACTTCTCACGGATGAAGCCACCAAGATTGCCAAGGCGGCAGATTGCTCGACCATCCTGGTATTCGCTGATGTCTTTCCCCCCACCCTCGCTCCCCGCCTTAACTTCCCTGGTTTCCGTGTTGTACTTGCAGGAGAGGATGTAAACGAGCATGACCTTGAGCATCATCGTGCCCACGCCGCCCTTGCAGTCCGGGCACTTTCAAACTCCAGGCTTTCCCAGTTAAGGGCAGCCATTCTTCTTGGGCTAACCCGGGAAATATTTGGATTTAAAGACCGTGTCTGCTGCATTGGAGGAATTCCCCAAAGTGGCCAATTGGACACCGTACTGGTGGTCGATGTGGACGAAGAATTTGAATCGGTCATTGGACATGAGGAAGACATGCTTCCATCGGGTGTATCCGCTGAAGCCCTCGAACGCATAACCGCCATCGCCACCGATCTTGCTGTCACCGGGCGGGAAGGAAAATCAATTGGGGCAATGTTTGTCCTCGGTGACCACGAGGAAGTGTACAAGCGATCCAAGCAATTGGTACTCAATCCCTTTCACGGCTATGATGACGAGGACCGTAATGTCCTTAATCCATTCATGGACGAAACCATCAAGGAACTTTCCTTAATTGACGGTGCATTCATCGTGCGGGGCAATGGTGTGGTGGAAACTGCCGGTAGCCTGATTCAGGCAAAAGCGGATAACATATCTCTTCCCGGTGGGCTTGGCACACGGCATGCAGCAGCTGCCGCAATTACCAGTGTTACCAATGCCATTGCCCTGGTCGTATCCTCCTCCGGCCAGGTTACTTATTTTCGAAAAGGCCGCATGTTTACCCTCTTTGAAAAATCCGCCGGTCGTTCCCTTTGAAAACTGCATGGGCGAGAATAGTACCGCCACCCGTCCGAGACTTGGTTTTTTTGGTGGCACTTTTGACCCTCCCCATCTTGGGCATATTACGCTTGCCCGTCTCGCTATGGAACAGGCAAAACTTGACAAACTTTTGCTCTGCCCTGCACATCATGCCCCCCTACGTGAGGAACCTCCCTTATTTTCCGGCCAAGACCGGCTGGGCATGGTCCGGTCCATTTGCATGGTCAACCCAGGCATGGAAGCATGCCCCATAGAAGTCGACTATGGCAGAGTCCGCTATACCTATGAAACTATACTCGAAATCAAGGAGCTCTATCCTGATTATGATATATTTCTTCTTTTGGGATCGGATCAATTTTCACGCCTTAAGCTGTGGAAGAATACCGACAAATTTATTAACCTTGTTCATTTTCTCATTTTTAACCGAGACAGTACCACTTACGAGCAAGCTCCCCTCAAAGACATTCGAGTGACCTTTATGAATAACGATTTGATTAATTTATCATCCACTAAAATTCGTCAGGAACTTCGCTCCGGTAATTCTTCCGATTCAAGCTTACCCAAAGAAGTTTCAAAGTATCTTCAGGAAAATAACCTCATTCCAATTACTAATTAATTATTCATGAGTCCCGTAGTACCCGCATCGAAATCCGAACTGCTCGCTAATCTCAAACTTGCCTGTGATTCATTGCTTGATAAGAAAGCCCAAGATTTAAAGCTTTTATACTTTGGGGAAAAATCCCCCCTAACAGATTGTTTTATCATTGCCACCGGCACTTCTGATCCACACCTCAAGGCATTGCGGGACAACCTTGAAAAAACCCTCAAGGAAAACAAAGTGGAAACTCTTTCGAGAGAGCGTTTTAAGCCAGGTGGCTGGTTAATTTTGGATGCAATTGATTTTGTGGTTCACCTATTCTCGGAAGAACAGCGGGTAAACTACGCATTGGAACACCTTTGGAAAGATGCGGATGAAATCAGCCTTTCCGA